>ERZ1645187.1231-NODE-1231-length-23896-cov-12.759322_pt1 | contig 23896 bp, 17 predicted proteins | sample MGYA00575352_ERZ1645187 | MGnify/ENA primary metagenome ERZ1645187 (study PRJEB40837, sample SAMN11349314) | freshwater sediment metagenome | isolation source: river sediment | host: Sediment | place: India: Wazaribad , New Delhi | collected 2017-02-21 ...
TCGGCGTCCCGCCACGGCTGACTTTCGGCGTGCCGCCGCGGCTGACTTTCAGCCGCGCTGCGAGGAAATATTGCCCCCGTCGACCACGAACTCGGCGGCGGTGATGTAGCTGGCCTCGTCGGACAGCAGGAAGCGCACGACCCGGCCGATCTCCTCCGGCGCGCCCATGCGGCCCAGGAGAATGCGTTTTTCGTAGAAGCCTTTCGGCAGCGCGTCGACCGACGGTTGCAGCATCGGCGTCAGGATCTGCCCGGGCGAAATGGAGTTGATCCGGATGCCCTCGTGGCCGAGGCGATCCGCCAGCGACCGCACCAGCGACAGCACGCCCCCCTTGGCCGCCGTGTAGATCGGGTTGATGGCGTTGCCCAGCGTGGCGTTGATCTAGGCGAAGGCGACGATGGCGGAACCCGGATGCGCCTTCAGGTCGTCGAGCAGCGCCTTGGCCAGCAGCGCCACCGGCCGCAGATGGATGTTGATGCCGCGATCCCATTGATCCGGCGTCACCCCCTCCAGGGACTCGACGTCGACGATGCCCGCCGCATGGACCAGGCCGCCGATCGACCCCATGGCCTCGCGCGACCGGGCGATGGCATTCGCGTAGCCGGCCGGATCGGCGATATCGAGGCCGATGCCGACGCTCGCCACGCCATGCTCGGCGCGCAGATCGGCGGCCGCCGCCAGCGCCTTCGCCTCGTTGATGTCCCAGACCGACACCGGCCGCCCGACGGCGGCCAGCGCGCGCGCCGAGGCCAGGCCGAGACCCGATGCCCCGCCGGTGACGATGACGCCGGTGGCCGGCGACGACAGCAGGGGTTTGAATGCCGCGGCGGAAGAACTCATGACACACCCGCTCCCAGAGCCAATTCGATTCAGTCGAAACGGCGCCGGGCGGCAAGGCCGCCCGGCGCCCCGATGCCGACGGATCAATAGTTGTAGATCAGGTCGATACCGTAGGTGCGCGGTTCACCCCAGGTGGTGACCTGGTCGGCGCTGGTATTGGTCAGATCGAAGTTGTGGTAGTCCTTGTCGGCCAGGTTCTTGCCCCACAACGCCACCGTCAGCCGGCCCTTGTTGTCGGGACCGACCTTGATCTGCGACAACGCCAGCCGCGCGTTCACCAGCTCGTACTCCGGCGTGGTGATGAACTTCGCCGACACCGGGTTGCTGGTGTCGATGGGAGTCGACTGGGCGCCCTTGCGCGAGAAGTTCACGTTCAAGTCGAGCTTGCCGGGCAGGCCGAAGTCGGGGAAGCGGTAGTCGAGATTGACGACATAGGAGAAGTCCGGAACGACCAGCTTGCGGAAGCGCGAGATGTCCGTGCCGAAGGTCGGGCTGCTGGTGTCCTGGTCGATCCACTGGGTGAACTTGTGATCGAGCCAGGTCGCCGCCGCCGATACCCGGAAGTTCTCGGTCAGCATGGCCGTGATGTCGAGCTCGGCACCCTTGTACTTCGAGGTGCCGACGTTCTCGATGGCCCAGACGTTGCCGACGTGGACCACGGACTTCTGCTCGTCCTCGTACTTGCTGTCGAACACGGCGGCATTGAGCCGCAGGCGCCGGTTGAGGAACTCACCCTTCATGCCGAGTTCGAAGGAGGTGATGGTCTCCGGCTTGAAGCCCCTGGCGAAACCGGCTGCGTCGGTCTGCTGGTCGTCGAAGCCGCCCGTCACGTAGCCCTTCGACGCCTTGACATAGGTCATCACGTCCTTGTTCCAGTGGTAGTTGAGCGACAGGGCGGGCGTGGTCTCGGAGAAATCGTTGTCGCCCTTGATGTTGCTGAAGGCCGACGGGTTGGGCGCCGAGAACAGCAGGTTGTAGACGCCCGGCGTGCCGGTGGCAGTGTAGAAGTACTGATGGCCGCGTTGATTGGTGCCCACCGCGCGGCGGCTATCCTTGGTGAAGCGGACGCCCGGAACGATTTCCAGCTTGCGTTCGAGGATGTCGGGAGTCCAGGAAACTTGCCCGAACACCGCCATGGTCGAGTTCTTGGCCTTCAGCCTGCGGTATTCCAGCGTCGCCATGTCGACGCCCACCGGCCCGGCGTTGCCCAGGAAGAGCGAATCGGGCACAGTGAAGAAAATGCCCGGGCCCTGGCGTTGATGGCCCTTTTCCTTGGCGTAATAAACGCCGGTGGTGTACTTGAAGTTCTCGCTCAGGTCGCCGAGCAGTTGGAACTCCTGGGACCAGGACTCGTTGTAGACGACCCACGGATGACTCTTGCCATCGAATGGCGTGTCGCCACCGAGGAAAGTCGCCGCCATGCCATCGCTGCGGATCAGATAGGGGTCGCCGCCCGGCCCGAAGCCGGTGTAGAGCACCTGGTTCTTGGTGTCGACCTTGCGGAAGCCGGTGATCGAGCGGAAGGTATGCTTGGGACTAAGCTCCCAGTTGATGGTCAGGTTGTGGCCTTCCGCGACGTTGTTGTTCTTGGGCATGCGGAACGGCACGTCCAGCCGGGTCAGCTTCTTCGTGCTGCAACTGTTGATCAGCCCTTGGATACGGCTATCCACCATGGACAGGTAGGGCAGGAAAGTCGTGGAGCCGAAAGGCACCAGGCATTGGTTGGGCAGGTCGGTCGAATCGGCTTCGGCGCGGTCGTAGCCGTAGTCGACCATGACGTTGGAACTGGCGCGCCAGCGCAGGTCGAGGCGCACGGAGTCGGCGTCCTTCTCGCCGAGATCACGGCCGCCCGGCGCGACGTTCTTGACGCCCAGATCGTCGCGCTTGCTGTGCAGGTAGGAGAACTTGGCGGCGAAGTTGTCGGTGAACGGCGCATTGACGACGGTCTTGGACAGGAACTGGCCGCGCTCGGCGACGGTGAATTGCTGCTTGAAGCCGAATTGGCCGAGTTCGGGCTTGGCGGTGACGATGTTGATGGCGCCACCGGTGGCATTGCGACCGGCCAGCACACCTTGCGGCCCCTTCAACACCTCGATGCGTTCGAGGTCGGCGCCGGCCAGGTTCAGGCCGGCCAACTGGGTCAGGGCCACGCCATCCAGGTGGATGGCCATGGGTATCGGCACGCTGGTCTGGATCGAGTTGGGCACGATGCCGCGGATCGAGGGATAGAGCATTTCGGTGCTGCCCGGGTAGGTGTCGATGGTCAGCCCCGGCACGTATGACTTGACGTCGGCGAGCACCACCACCCCCGATTTCTCGAGCGCCTTGGCGTCCAGCGCCTGCACCGAAATCGGCACGTCCTGAAGGTTTTCCTTCCGTTTCTGCGCCGTGATTACCACTTCCTCCAGCGCCGCTCCCTGCTGGGCCTGGGCCAGTGACACCGCCCCGAACGACGCGGCCAGCAACACCGGCAGCGTGCGCACTTTGAAACCGTGGTGAGTTACTCGCATGGTCCTTCCTCCTCTTCTGGTGTAAACGATGATGGTTCTATGCTTACTTCGTGGTGAAAAAAACCTCCCGCCAGATCATGGCTGCACTTCGCGCAGGCACGGCATGCCATGGCTGCGTTGAACATTCCGCCCGCCCGCCCCGGACTCATGTCCGCCGGCCTCGCGCACGTTCATACACCCAGGCGCCGCTGCACATGGCGGCGGCGCTCCTTGATCACATTGGCCCGCTGCTCCGCGGACATCGCCGGCGTGGCGGCGGGCAGGTGCGCCGCCAGTTCGCTCAGGCGAACCTTGGTCAGCACCGGGAACTCTTCCTTGGGAATCGCCCGGCCCTGCATGCCGTCGTAGCGGATCAGGATGGCGCCGCGCTCGGTGCCGGCGGTATCGAGCCAGTTCCGCACGCCGGGATCGCTCCGGCTGATCACGAAATAGTAGGCGCCGTCCGCCGAGCGATGAGCCTGGTCGAGATTGAGCATGCTTTGGCGATTGGCATACTCGAGCGAGGACATCCAGACATCGATCAACTGCACGCTGATGTAGTTGGCGGGGCTGCTGGGCCACAGCTTGAGAACCAGCGCCTCGTCGTCCTTCAGTTCGTAGTTGCCGGACGCCATCCACCGGCCGGTGAGACCTCCGAGCCGGGAGGGGTCCGAGGGCGCGGATATCCAGTTCCTCGGCTGCCCGGCGAAATAACGGCGATCGACGAAGCTGGGCCATACCGTGGCATTGGCGCGCAGCGCCGCCGCGGCGTCGGTCAGCCGCCTGGCCATTTCGGCGCGGTCGACCGGCGGCTTGAGATCGCCTTCGTGTCCGAGGCGATCGATATGCACCTCGCCGGGCAGTTCCTTCGACCAGTCGCTGAAAATCTGCCGGACGATGACGGTCGTGCCGTCCCGGGGGTTGTGCAGCCAGTTGCCGGCGCCAGCGGGTTTGTCGGGGCCGATGATGATCTCGAAACTGCCGTCGGGCGCGACTTTCAGATCGTCCGACGCGAGCGTGGCCCCGACCCGCCCACCCTGTTTCGACCATGGCTCGCCTGCGTAGATCTGGAAATCGAGCCGGCGGTGATCGCCGCGCGTGCCCCAGAGGCGATAAGTCTCGCCACCGCGAATCTCGGCCATCAGGTAGCGCTGGTCGGCGCTGTCGCCGCCGTCCCGAATCCTAAAGTCGAGTACGCGGAAGAAGGGAAAGTCCGGTTCCTGCAATAACTTGCTTTCGACGTTCTTCAGCACCTGGCGGGCGAAATAGGCCGCCCCGGCCGCCTGGTCCAGGTCGCCCCCCTGGTAGGCCTTGTGGCTCACGATGGACTCGACGCCATCGGCCATCGCCTTCGCATAATCGCGCAAGGCCCGGTTCAGGCACGCCTCGTCGCAATTCCCCGGGGCATCGGCCGCCCAGGCGCCAAGGCTGGCGATGGCCAGCAGGCACGGGAGCCACGAAGAGCGGAGGGGCGCGAAGATCATGGGGCAATCCTCATCGGAGCGTGAACCTGACCTCGTCGACCTTGCCGGCGAAAGCGAATGGCGCGCGATAACCCGCGCCCGCCGCGCTGCCGAGGTCTCGCGACACGTCCAGGGTCTCGGTGTGGATGGTCGGATGGCCGAAGCCGCCGAAACGCGCCATGCGCAGTTCGCCGGCGGGCTTGCCGTCGATGAACAGGCGCCCGACGCCGGGCTTGGTGAAGTACTTCATCATCGGGTGGGCGGGGGCCGAGGCGTCCGGCTCGAACTCGAAGGACACCTTGCTGGTTCCGGCGGGCAGGGGCATGGTCGAAACGAGTTTTTCCCGGAACAGCCCGGATGCGTTCAGCTCGTACACCAGGCGGTTGTCCTTGGCGTAGAGACTGTAGCCGCCTTCGCCGCCGCCGAAGGCGACGATGATGCCCTCGGCGCCCGCGTCCGGCCGCCGGATGGTGGCTTCGATGCGATGCGCGCGGCCCTGTACCCGCGGGGCGAAGGGGGGCGGCACGCGAACCGTGTCGCCGGCGTAGACAAACTCCTTGCGGCCGGCGGTCGGGTCGGGCAGGCCGTCGGAAAAGAAATTGTCCAGCGGGGAATCCGACATCGGCAGGACCTGGTTGCGGCGCGCCTCGGCGGCGAAGGCGGCCTTCAGTTCGGCGAGCTTTTCCGGATACTTGTCGGCGAGATCGACGACGCCGCTGTAGTCCTCGGCCAGGTTGTGCAGCGTCCACTTGTCATCGTCGAGGGTCTTGCGCTGCCTGAGGATCTCGATGATGTTCCAGGTTTCGTAGTGCGTGGCGCCGGCGAACCAGCCGTCCTTGTAGATGCCGCGGTTGCCCATCACCTCGAAGTACTGTAGACGCCGCGGACTCGGCGCCCTGGCGTCGTCGAAGGAGTAGAGCATGCTCTTGCCCTCGATGGGCATCTGGGCAACGCCGTTCACGCTGTCCGGCGCGGTGATGCCGGCAGCTTCGTAGATGGTCGGCACGATATCCACGACATGATGGAACTGGCCGCGCGGGCGATGATCGGACTTGATCCGGGCCGGCCAGGCGACGACCAGGGGATCGCGGATGCCGGCGAGCGTGGACGCCATCTGCTTGGCGCCGGGAAACGGCGCCGCCGTCGCCAGCGCCCAGGCCGTCGGATAGTTGACGTCGCTGTGCTCGCCGCCCAGGGTGTCGATGGCCGCCGCGAGGCTCTCGGGCGGTTCGGAGAGGCCGAAGACGCGCGAGGTGTGGAAGCGGGAGCCCATGAGCCCGCCCTCGGGGCTGGGACCATTGTCGCCGACCACGTACAGCACCAGCGTGTTGTCGCCGCCGGGCTGGCGCCGCACTTCGTCGAGGAAGCGGCCGATCTCGTGATCGGTGTGCGACATGAAGGCGGCGAACACCTCCATCTGCCGCGCCAGCATCGGACGCAGCCGGGGATCGGTGTCCCGCCAGGCCGGCACGCTGGCCGGGCGCGGGGCGAGACGCGCATCGGCCGGAATCACGCCCAGCTTCTTCTGGCGCGCGAAAGTCTCCTCCCGGTACTGGTCCCAGCCCGTGTCGAACTTGCCGCGGTACTTGTCTATCCATTCCTTCGGCGCCTGGTGGGGTGCATGGGTGGCACCCGTCGCCAGGTAGGCGAAATACGGCCGGCCGGGCGTTTCCGCCCGTTGCTGGCGCAGCCAGCCGATCGCATCGTCGACCATGTCGGTGGTGAAGTGATAGGCCGGCGGCGGCTTGGCCGGCTCCACCGGGCGGTTGTTGCGATAGAGCTGCGGCGTCCACTGGCTGGCCTGGGCCGCCATGAAGCCGTAGAAGTAGTCGAAGCCCAGGCCCGTCGGCCAGCGATCGAAGGGGCCGGAGGCATTGACCTCCCAGGACGGCGTGTTGTGCCACTTGCCGAAGGCGGCGGTGCTGTAGCCGTGTTGCTTGAGCACCTCCGCCACCGAGGCGGCGCTGCGCGGCCAATGCGCGTTGTAGCCGGGATAGCCGGCGGGATTGTCGGTGACCGTGCCGAAGCCGAGCTGGTGATGGTTGCGCCCGGTCAGCAGGGCCGCGCGGGTCGGCGAGCAGATGCCGACGACGTGGAACTGGTTGTAGGTGAGCCCCTCGCCGGCCAGCTTGTCCAGCGCCGGCGTCGCCGCGCCGCCGCCGAACGTGGAGGGCGCGCCGAAGCCGACGTCGTCGAGCAGTATCAGCACCACGTTGGGCGCGCCCTTCGGCGGCCGCGGCGCTTGCGGCCAATCGGGCGTCGAGGCGCCGCGATTCGGGCCGATCGTGCCCTTGAACACAGGGTCCGGCACCGGCAGGGCGCCGCCGGCCCATCCGGCGCCGGCCCAGCCAAACATCGCGGCGAGACCGATCGCGGCCAAGTGTCGCTTGTTCATCATTTTGCTGTCTTCAACTCCAGGACAACTTTGCCGAGCTTGCCGGTGAAGGCGTGGTTCGGCGGGTAATCGTCGACCGGCGAGGCGGAATCGGTGCCGATGTCGAGGTTTTCGTCGATGGTGAAGAACGCGGGCGCGGTGCGCGCCAGGCGCCCCTCGCCGACCGTCGCGCCATCGACCCGCAGCACCACGGCGGCGCCCTTGCCATAACCGCCGCCATCGTAGTCGAAGTCGAGCGCCAGGGTCACGGGACCGGCCGGCAGCGGCGACTTGCCGACGACGGTGTACTTCTCGACCTCGAACAGGTTGTAGGTATAGACCGGCTGGCCCTTGGCATTGACATACAGCGTCCAGCCGCCGCTGGCGCCGCCCAGGGCCGCGACCACCCCTTGGCCGCCCGATTTCGGCATGTCGAGCTCGGCCGTGATCCGATGCGAGCGTCCGACGATCCGGGGCGCGGCATTCTCCGTGACGCCGGCGACGCCGCCGTGAAAGACGAACCGGGTGCGGCCGTCGTAGCGCGCGCGCCTGCTGGGCGTGGCGCTGCTGAGCATCGGCAGCACCTGGTTGCGCGCCGCCTCGACCAGGAAGAGGTCCTGCAATTCCCGGAGCTTTTGCGGATTGGCCTGGGCCAGGTCGACGGCCTGGCTGAAGTCCTCGTCCAGGTTGTAAAGCTCCCATTTGTCGGCGGCGAGGGGGCCTTCCTTGACGCCGATCAGCGACCAGGGCGGCCGGCCGTGAAACGCCGAGGCCATCCAGCCCTGATGGTAGATGGCCCGATTGCCGTAGATCTCGAAATACTGCGTCGGATGACGGGTCGGCGCCTTGGCGTCGTCGAAGCTGTAGATCAGGCTGACGCCATCGACGGGCTGCTGGGCGACGCCATTGACGACCGCCGGGGCCGCGATGCCGGCCGCTTCCAGGATCGTCGGCGCGATGTCGGAAACATACGAAAACTGGCTGCGCAGCCCGCCGCCATCCTTGATGCGCCGCGGCCAGCTGACGACCAGGGGATTGCGGGTGCCGCCGAGGTGGGAGGCCACCTGCTTGGTCCATTGGAACGGTGCGTTCATGGCCCAGGCCCAGCCCGCCGGGTAATGCGGATAGGTCTTGGCGCCGCCGACCTGATCCAGCCGCGCGACCGCCTGCTCCGTGCTCAAGGCGACGCCCTGGAGGTTGCCCATGACGTTCAGCGAGCCTCTGAGGCCGCCCTCGCCGCTGGCGCCGTTGTCGCCGACGATGTAGATGAACAAGGTGTTGTCGAACTCGCCGAGGTCTTGCAGCGCCACCACCATGCGGCGAACCTGCTCGTCGGTATGCGCCATGAAGCCGGCATACGCTTCCATCAGGCGCGCGGCGACGCGCCGCTCCGCCGGCGAGAAGCTGTCCCAGGCCGGCAGTTGCGCCGGACGCGGCGTCAGGCGGGTGCTGGCCGGCACGACGCCGAGCCGCTGCTGCCTGGCGAAGCTTTCCTCGCGCATCTTGTCCCAGCCCTGGTCGAACTGGCCGCGAAAGCGGTCGATCCATTCCTTCGGCGCTTGCAGCGGCGCGTGGGTGGCGCCCGGCGCGAAATAGACGAAGAACGGCTTGTTCGGCGCCAGGTTTTTCTGCTGGCGCATCCAGGCGATGGCGCGGTCGGCCAGGTCCTCGGTCAGGTGGTAGTTCTTGCCCTTGGGCCGCGCGACCTGGGTGGTGCCGTCGTACAGGGTGGGCTCGAACTGGTCGGTCTCGCCGTCGAGGAAACCGTAGAACTTCTCGAAGCCCATGCCCGTCGGCCAGCGATCGAACGGGCCGACCGGGCTTTCCTCTTCATGCGGCGTCAGATGCCACTTGCCCCAGGCCGAGGTGCCGTAGCCATTCTGGCGCAGTATTTCGGCGATGGTGGCGGCGCTGCGCGGCATCACCCCGCTGCGGCCCGGATAGGGTGCCGACGAGTTCATGACGTTGCCGATGCCGACCGCGTGCGGATTGCGCCCGGTCAGCAGGGATGCCCGTGTCGGCGAGCAGATGGCGGTGGTGTGAAAACCGTTGTAGCGCAGGCCGACGCTGGCCAGTTGGTCGAGCGTCGGCGTCGGGATCGGACCGCCGAATGTTCCGGCGGCGCCGAAACCGACATCGTCGAGCAAGACCACCACCACGTTGGGCGCGGTCTTGGCGGCCGCCGGACCGGCCGGAACATTCGGCGGAGCCGCCACCTCGATCGGCATCGCCCCGGCCGGGCCCAGTTCGGGTACGGGCAGCACGGGGGCCGCCTGGACGACGATCGGACCGGCGGCGATGCCCGACAGCGCCGCGAGTACCGCGAACGGACGGCACGCCCGCCAAAACTTGCCGGGCTTCAGGAACGATATTCGGCGTGTTGCCATGACTGACTTTCCCGCGAAGCTGGAACGACGGCGCGCTTGCGTGGCCCCGCGGATATTGTCGTTGAGTTTGGCGCCCCGTGGACGGGTTCGATCACCGATGGGACAAATCCGCTCATTACCGGCCTCGACGATTCTTCGCCGAAGGAAATAAAAAACGCCCCGCCTGAAACACGAATCCGTTGTTGCCACGTGGAGTCATCGGGCGGGGCTTGAAAGGACAGTGGCCAGGAAGGAAGGAGACCACTGTCGGCTGGAAACAACAGTTGCTTCATCTAGCGCGCCGGCCGGGCCAGTTCGTCGAGCTTGACCACGCGCGCCTGCAAGTCGGGCACGGGCAGCCGCGTGCGCGACCAGCGGAAGATCATCGGGCCTTCCAGGTGGCCGCGGGTGTCGATCCAGTTGGGCTGCCCCGGGTTGCGCGGCGCGATGACGATCCTGACGCTGCCGTCGGGTTCGCGGCGCGCGGTGCGGTTGTTGTAATGGGAGCGGTGATCGGCATAGGACAGCGGCTCGAACCAGTAGCTGGTGGTGTCCAGCCCCCAATACGGCACTTCGTCGGCCTTGAACGTCACGACCAGCGCCTCGTCCTCCGCCAGCCGGAAGTAGCCGGACGAGAAACGGTGGCCGGTGGGCATTTCCGGCGAGTCCTTGCCGCCATCCTGCCGCTCCTGCTCGAAGACGAAGAAGCGGTTGGGCTGCGCCGCGCGGCGCTGGTCGACGATCGCCTTCCAGATATTCACCGAGCGGGTCACGTAGGCCGAGGTGCGCTGCATGGCGCGGCCGACCTCGGCCAAAGTCAGCGGTGGCCGATCGCCGGCCGCCCCGATTCTTTCGATGTTGAAGGTGGCGTCGCGCGTTTTGCTCCAGTCATGCGCGTACTGGCGGATGAAGACCAGCGTGGCTTCGGGCGTCGTGCGTATCCAGTTGCCGGGCTGCGGCTCGGGGGACAGCATCAGTTCGTAGCGGCCGTCCGCCTCGACCTTCAGGTCGACCTCGGTGATCGCGCCCACCTGGGCGCTGGTGGCGTCCAGGCCGATCTTGCCCGCGTAGACCGTGAATTCGATGTAGGGCGCTTCGCCGCGCTGGCCGGAGATCCGGTAGGTCTTCGAGCCGTCGATGATGGTCTGGTGGTAATGCGCGTCCGATGTCTCGCCTTCGCCGAGGGTGGTCGGCGTGACCAGTTGGTATACGGCGGGGAAGTCGGCATTGCCGTATTCCAGCGAGGCTTCGAAGCCGACGCGGATCATGCGCACCAGTTTGCGCAGACCTTCCGCCTGCGTCAGTTCGTCGCCGGGCGTGGCGTCGCTGGCCAGCGCACCGCCGGCCAGTTTCAGTTGATCGCAAAACGCCTCCCATGCCTTCATGCTCGCTTCCCGGTGGCCGCTCATCGATGCTCCTTTCATCAACCCGGTGTCGCCCGCCGGCGTCGATCCGCCGGCATGGCTCGCTGTCACGAGGCCCAGCCAGAGCAGGGCCGCGCAAATCCGCTTCATTCCTCGGTGGGAACCTTGAAATATTCCTGATAGAACCGGCAGCGCTCGCGTTCCCGAACGGGGTCGAGGCCCGACTGTTCCAGCGTGTAGCGATGCGTGCCGTGCCTTTCCTTCGGGTTGCGGGCGATGAAGTCGCGCATGCGCTGTTCGGCAAGCGGCGACATGGGCAGGCCGAAATGGGCGTAGATCCGCTTCGCCATCGCCACCTGGTCCTTCACCATTTCGGCGAAGTACATGTCGAAGACGTTCATGGCATCGGCCTTGCCGCTTTGCTTGAGCGCCACCGTCCGGCGCATGGCATCTTCCCAGGTCGCGCTCCAGATCTGGCCGATGGCCAGCCGGTCGACCTCGTCGCTGCCCATGCTGCACGCCACCGAGACCAGGGAGCAGTGCGAGGCGATCAGCTTGAGCGGATCGCGGTGCGTCATGACGATCTGGGCGTCGGGATAGACCGCGAGGATGGCGTCGAGCCCCCAGAAATAGCCCGTGCTCTTGAGCACCCAGCGCGCCCGCGGATTCTTCCACTGCATGTACTGGAGCAAGCGCTTGTGGGTGCGGTACACGGACATGTTGTCGGAATCCATCACCCACCGCTGGTAGGTCGGCACCCAGAATTGGTTCGGGAAAATGATGCTCTTGAAATCGAAGGCATTGAGCATCAGGCATTCCTGCGCCAGTCGAGCCCCCATTTCGTGGATGGCCTGGAACTCGGGAATCAGGAGACGGGAAGTGCGCTCGAAATGCTCTTCGCAAACGGCGATGCGCGGGTCGGTCTCGTAGGTCGCCGCTTCGGCCGGCGGCGACATGTAGTTGCATTCCCAGGTCATCGGCACCCGGTTGTCCGGATCCTGGGCCAGCAGGTCGTGCATGAGGGTCGAGCCCGTGCGGGGCAGCCCGATCATGAACAGCGGCTTGCGGATCTCGACGTCGAGGATCCCGGGATTGCGCTTGATGTCGTCGGTGACCCGCAGGCGGTTTTCCAGATGGCGGGACAATTCGCCGAAGGCGATCAGCCGCCCCGCCTTGTTGAGCCGGGCCTCGTCGTTCAGGCAGCGGACCAGCAGCGCGAAACCCTCGCGCCAGTCCGCCTCGTCGCCGAAGTCCGTCAGCCCCGTCTTGGCGCGCGCCGCGCCGAGCAACACGTCCTCATTGAGTGTCACGTCAGGCATGGCGGCATAGTCGAAACCGGTACTGCTCATCTGCTCTCTCCTCCGCAGTCTTGTGTATTGGCCGACGATCGGGGGCTATGGTCACGGCAATCGGAGCACCGGAAACCGGAGCGCGCCGGCCGCCGACAACCGCAAAGCACATACCGAACGATCGTTATTTTTTTGATATTATTCTTCGGCCGTTGGCAATTTGCAAGTCCCTTTTTCCGCGCTCGGCTCGACCGGAGGAAACGATGATCATCGTGCAGGATCGCATCGCCGTTGCAGCCACGGATCTGCCGAAGCTGCGCACGCTGCTGGAGCGGCAATATCTTCCCGACGCCCGCGCGCGCGGCCTGGTCCCGCTGGACAGCGGCGTGTCGCCACCGCTGACTTTGGCGGACGAACCCTGCGTCTTCTGGCTGCGCTGGCGGCTCGACGATGTCGGCGCTTTCTGGACGGCGCGCGGCATGGCGGCCGGCAATCCTTCGGTCGCGGCGTTCTGGCAAGAGGTCGATCGCTTTTGCGCCTGGCGCCAGCGCGAATTCCTGCGGCCCGACGGCTTCGACGGCCAGCCCCTGCCGGAGCCGGCATCCGTCGCGCCTTTCCTGACGCAGCCGGATGGCTGGCGCGAAACCGCTCAACTGCATCTTCGCCCGGAAGCGGACCGGGCCGACCGCGATGCCCTGGAGGCCGCGCTGTCGGCGGCGGGCCGGCTGCCCGGCGTCCGGCGGGCGCATCTGGCCGAGAACATCGACGTTCGTTTTGGCGCCGGCCATTACACCTGGGATGTCTGTTACGAAAGCGCCGGGGCCGCGCAGGCCGCGCGGGCGTCGGATCAGTGGCGGCAAACGCTGGCGCCGCTGCTGGACAGGCTGCTGGCGGCCTTCGAGCCCGTCGCCCTCGAAAACGTGGGGGCCGGCAGCCGCCGGCCGGATTTGCGCGCGGGCATCAAGCGCACGGCGCTGTTCCGCCTCTTGCCCGACGTGTCCGCCGAGCGGAGAAGCCGCTTCGAGCGGGAACTGCTCGCCATGCCCGAATACATCCCGGAGATTCTCAACTGGCGCCTCAGCCGCGCCTCGGCGGCCACGGAAGCCGCCCGCCCCGACTGGAGCTACGTCTGGGAACAGGAATACGCGGACCTGGCGGGCCTCAACGGCGCCTACATGGTCCATCCCTATCACTGGGCCTATCTCGACGGCTGCTTCGACCCCGAATCCGGCCGGCAGATCATCGATGGCCGCATGTGCCACGCCTATTGCCCGATGGATTCCGGGATTCTCGGCGCCGAGGGAAACCCGGCACCGCAATGAGGAGACGCATCCGATGAAACTACTCGCAGACAAGACGGCATTGGTCACCGGCGCCAGCCGGGGCATCGGCCGCGCCATCGCCCGGCGGCTGGCTTCGGCGGGGGCGACGGTGGTGGTCACCGCCCGCAGCCTCGACCGCGCCGGCCCGTTCGCCGGCACCCTGGCCGAAACCGTCGCCTTGATCGAGGCGGACGGCGGCCGGGCCATCGCGCTCGCGGCGGACCTCGAGAACCCCGCCGAGCGCGATGGCATCGTCGCCCGCGCCGTGGCGGCATGCGGCGGACTGGATATCCTGGTCAACAATGCCGGCATCGCCGATTACGCGCCGGTGGCGACCATGCCGATGGCCATGTTCGACACCACTTTCGATCACTACCTGCGCGCGCCCTTCGCCTTGATCCAGCAGGCCGTGCCGGTCATGAAGCAGCGCGGCGGCGGCTGGATCGTGATGCTCGGCTCCTGTACCGCCCTGCCGCCAGGCAAGCCTTACGATCCCTTCGCCCGCCATGGCGGTGCCACCGTCTACGCGGCCATCAAGGCCGCCGTGCACCGCTTCACGCAGGGTCTGGCCGCCGAACTGCTGGACGACAACATCGCGGTTAATACGGTGGCGCCCAGCACGGCGATCAGCACTCCGGGAGCCGAGCGCTTCACCCCGGCCGACTACCCGACCGAGCCGGTCGAATACCTGGCCGAGACGGCGCTGGCCTTGTGCCATCTGCCGGCGGCGCAACGCACCGGCCTCGTCGCCTACAGCCTGCACTTCCCGCTGGCGCACGACCTGCCCGTCCATACCCTCGACGGCAGGAACCGGCTGCCGCCACCGACGATTCCCGAATATGCGTACGCGGGTATTTCCGCGACCGGCGAATAGGAGCGGCGATGACGACCGACATACGATTCAAGGGCGGCACCGCCGTGATCACCGGCGCCGCCGGTGGCGTCGGCGGCGGCCTGGCGCGCAAGGCCGCGTCCATGGGCATGAACCTGGTGCTGGCCGATCTCGACGCCGGCCTGCTCGACGAGGTCGCCCGCACCGTCGATACCGAAGTCATCACGGTGCCCACCGACGTCACCGACCCCGCCGCCCTGGAAAACCTGGCCGAGCAGGCCTGGCGCCGCTTCGGCCGCGTCGACCTGCTGTTCAACAACGCGGGCGTGCTGCGCGCCGGCCTGAGCTGGGAGATATCGCCGGAACACTTCCAGCGCTGCTTCATGGTCAATGTGATGGGCATCCACCACGGCCTGCGCGCCTTCGTGCCGCGTTTGCTGCGGGATGGCACACCGGCCCACATCGTCAACACCGCGTCGCTCGGCGGCTTCCTGTGCAGCCCGATGCTCGCGCCCTACAACGCCAGCAAGGCGGCGGTCGTCAGCATGTCGGAATCCCTGTACGGCGAACTGAAGATGCTCGGCGCACCCATCGGCGTGTCGGTGCTCGACCCCGGCCCGGTGCGCAGTGGCATCTTCGCCGCGCCGTTCGGCGACGGCGGCGGGAATCCCTCGGTCCGCCAGTTCGTCGAATTCGTCCAGAGCCATGTGAACGGTGCGGGCGGCATCACGCCGGACCAGTCGGCGGAACGTGCTTTCGCCGGCATCGAAGCCGGCCTGTTCTGGATTCTGCCCTTCCCCGAAAACCTCGATCACGCCTTCCGGCAACGGGCCGAGGGCATCCTCGCCCGGCGTCCGCCCGAGGTTTTCATCCCCGAACCACAGGAATAGGAGTTCTTTCATGCGTGCGATGATCATCGAACACACTGGCGGACCGGAAGCGCTGCGACTCGCCGACGTGCCGACGCCCGAACCGGGCCCGGGCCAGGTATTGATCCGGGTTGCCTGCGCGGGCGTCAATCCCGCCGACTGGAAAGACCGCGAAGGCATGCTCGCGATGTACGTGGCCTATCGCTTCCCCTATATCCTCGGCTTCGACGCGGCCGGCGTGGTCGAGCGGGTGGGGCCGGGAGTCGAGCACCCGCGGCCGGGCGACCGCGTCTTCACGCCCGGCAACCACGGCCAGGGCGCCTGGGGCAGCTACGCCGAATTCATGGTGGCGGATGCCGACCGCACCGCGATCATTCCCCCGTCGATGAGCTTCGCGGCGGCAGCATCCATTCCGGTGGCGGCGCTGACCGGCTGGCAGGGCTTGTTCGACCGCGGCGGGCTCCAGGCCGGACAACGCATCATGATCCACGGGGGTTCCGGCGGCCTGGGCAGCTTCGCCGTGCAGTTCGCCCGCTGGGCCGGCGCCCGCGTGGCGGCCACGTGCGGCACCGCCAACGTCGAGTACGTGCGCGGCCTGGGCGCGGAAAAAGTCGTCGACCATCGCCGCGACGACATCGCCGGGGCGATCCGCGCCTGGGCGCCCGACGGCCTGGATCTGCTGGTGGACGCCGTGGGCGCCAGCACCTTGCCCGACGGCCTCGGCATGGTGCGCCCGGGCGGCGCCTATGTCAGCATCCCGACCCTGACCGACGACGGGGACATCGAGGCGAGCTTCGCGGCGGCCGCGGCCCGGCAGGTTCGCCGGGTGTTTTCCACCATGTCGGATGTCGGCTGCGGCCACCAGCTGGCCACGATCGCCGGCTTGATCACGGACGGCCACGTCACGCTGCCGCCCGTGCGCACCCTGCCGCTGGAGCAGGCCGCCGAGGCCCACGCCCTGATCCAGACCGGGCACGTGCGCGGCAAGCTCGTCCTGGACGTCGCCAGGCTCTGAAGCCCGCCCCTGAGGCCCGCCGCCGGCCTCGGCGGAGGCCTCAGTGGACTTTCTCGATCTGCACCTTGGTCGCGCGATCGGTGGAACCCGGCGCGAACTCGGCGGGACGCGCCTGAATGTGGAAATAGCCGCCCGCCAGTTGCAGCGGATTGATCGGATTCGGCGTCACGGACGTGTAAGTGGTGCGCCCCTTGGACATGAAGGGTTCCCAGGCGTGATACACCGTCACCTGCCCCGGCCGATGGGCGGCCGCCACTTTCGCCATCAGCTCCGTCGAACTGATGTCGTTGAACAGGCGCACCTGGTCGCCGTCCTTGATGCCCCGCGCGGCGGCGTCCTCGACGCTGATGTAGATCACCGGCTGTCCACGATTCAATTGCTGCATGTGACGCTGGTCGCGCCAGGTCGAGTGGATCGACCAGCGCGTGTGGCCGCCGGTCAGGTACAGGGGATAGTCGCCACCGATGTTCGGCTGGTCCTTGTGCACCGGCAACACCTCGCCCAGTTCCTCGTAGAACGGATGATCGATGCAGAACTGCATGCGCCGGGTGAGCGTCGGCCAGGGCATCTTTTTCTCGGTGTGCCACAGGCCCGCGGTGATCGGTTCGTTTTCCTTGACGTCGGTGGCGTTGCCGACGTTCATGTAGCTGTTCTCGCCCAGCGCCGTGAAACGCTGGAAACCCTTTTTCTTGATCTTCTCCCAGTTCGCGTCGCCGACGTTGGTGGATAGTTCGAGGAGCAGGTCGAGGAATTCCGTGACATTGTTCTCGGTGTAGCGGCCGCCAAACGTGAATTCGTCGTACACGTCGAATGGCCGCTCCACGCCGCGGCGATCCTTGAACGACTTGATGCCCCGCTCGGCGGCGCGTCGCTGTATCGTCTTCAGGATCAGGCAATGGATTTCCCAGTCGGGCTTGGCTTCCGCGATCGGCTCGGCGGCGCGCGTGATCACCTGCGAGAACGGTGACAGCGGCGTCGCCCAGGTGATGTCGTCCTTTTCATACCAGGCCGCCGCCGGCAGCACGTAGTCGCTGTAGAGCGCGGTGTTGCTCATCCGCCAGTCGATGGTGACCATGAGGTCGAGCGCGGGCAGCAGGCGGTCGGCGACCTTGTCGAAGGCGCGGAAGCGCCGCAGGATGTTGCCGCCGGCCTCGAAGAAGATGCGCGGCCGGTCGGACGGCTGCATCTGCCAGCCCTTGGCCACCGCCTCCTTCATGTAGGAATCCAGGGGCCGCTTCATCGCCGGGTCCCACTTTTCCGAGCGGCCGTAGGTGTCTTCCATCCCGGCCTGGTGGTAGAGCCACAGCAGCGAAGCCGGAAACGCGCCATGCCGGTACTCCTGCCGGCCCAGCTCGAAAGTGGTCATCTCCGTCGTGTAGCCCTTGAACTTGGCCTTGATCAGCTCGGGCGCCATTTTCAGGCCCAGCGCGGCCAGCGCCAGTTTCGGCGACTGCTGGCCGGTCGCCACGCCGAGCCCGTCGACGGCGTCGATGGAGAGATAGGGGAAGGACATGTAGCCGGCGCCTTTCCTGCCCATCTGCCCCGCGAGGGCAAAACACAGGATCTGCGCCCGTTCCATCTCGATGCCGTGGTAGAACTTGGAGAAATTCGACTGGGTGATGCAGGTGGCGGCGCGCGCCTTGGCGAGATCGTGCGCCAGGCCGCGAATGGTCTCGGGCGCGACGCCGCAGATGGCCATGGCTTTTTCCGGCGCGTACTGCCGCAGATGCTGCCGAAGGCGGCTGAACACCGGCGTCACCTTGACCGTGCCGCTGGTCGTTTGGACCTCGAATTCGCCTTCCAGCGCCGGGTCCCGGTTGTCGAGGGCCAGGGTCTTCTGGGGCGCCAGTTCGATGGTCTTGGCGTTCTGGTCGTGGAAGTAGAAGCGGTCCTCCGCGCCACCCGGCTTCATGTCCGACTCGCGCAGGAAGCGGCCATTGTCGACGCGCACCAGCAAGGGCAGATCGGTCTGCTCCTGGACGAACTTGCGGTTGTAGATGCCGTCCTCGATCATGACATGCGCCATGGCCAGGCCCAGGGCGGCGTCGGTCGCCACTTTCACGGGCACCCATTGGTCGGCGTGGATGGAGGACGCGGAGTAATCGGGCGCGATGGTGATGACCTTGGCGCCGTTGTAGCGCGCCTCGGTGATGAAGTGCGCGTTGGGAATCTGGGTGTAGATCGGATTGCCGCCCCAGATGAAAACCAGGTCCGAGAAGAACAGGTCGTCGGACGAACTGCAAAAGACCATCTTGCCAATGGTCACCGCCGCGCCCGGGCGGTGGTCGCCGATCTCCGTGTTCACGTCGAGCACCGGCGTGTCGAGCACGAGGGAAGTGCGCATCATGGCCACGCCGGCGCCGCCGTTGGTCTGCGCCGTGCCCTGGTCCCAGATGACGGAGCCGGGGCCGTCGCTGCTGATCATCGCGTCGATGGTCTTGTCGGCGATGTCATTCAGGGCCTCGTCCCAGCTCACGCGCTTCCACTGCCCGGCGCCGCGCTCCCCGACCCGCTTCAACGGATGGCGCAGCCGCGACTCGTCGTACATCCTTTCCGAGTAGCAGGCGCCCTTCTGGCAGCCGCGCGGGTTGTAGTCGGGAATCTTCGGGTCGATCTGGTCGTAGGTGCCCGACTGCTCTTCCCGCCAGACCAGGCCGTCCTTCACATAGACGTTCCAGTTGCAGCCGCGCTGATACCAGCAATTCACGAAGTGCGTGCCCTTGGCGACGCTGTCCCATTTCCACTGGTTCCGATAGACGTCCTCGAACCCGCGGTAGCGGACATCCGGAACCCGTTCGGCATAGGGCGCGGCGGGGCGATCGGTTGCGACGTCCGTCTTCTTGCACTTGAGCAGGACCAGCGACAGCGCCAGGGCGCCGCCGGTCCCGAGAAGAAAAGCCCTTCGCGTCATCACCATGACTCAGCTCCTCACAACTCGGCCGGATCGCGAACGAAATCCGGGAAGATGTCGTTCGGCCACTTGTACACGATCAACAGATCCATCAGTTCCGAAGGCTGGCCCTTGGCCTTCTTGGCCTTCTCGGCCTCCAGGAGGGCCAGCACTTCCTTGACCCGCGGCCCGAACAGGCCTTCGAGATACTCCAGCGGGATGCGCGGCCTGGAGGGATCGACCCGGCCGTTCATGTCGACACTGGGCGGCGACAGGGGCGGCACGTAATAGACATTGGGCTGCGTGCCGTATTCCTGGTGCAGCGGCAGGGCCACCTTGAACTTGTGCACCAGCTTGTGGATCGGCCCGTTCTCGTCGTCGAGGTAGCCGACGAAGCGCAGCCTGCCCGGACACTGGCGGGCACAGGCCGGCGCGACGCCTTTTTCGACCCGGGGAAAGCAAAAGATGCACTTTTGGCCGACATCGCGGACATGGTTGTAATAAATGCGCTTGTACGGGCAGGCTTCCATGCAGAAGCGGAAGCCCTTGCACTGCTTGTCGTTGATCAGGACGATGCCGTCGTCGGCGCGCTTGTAGATGGCGCCGCGGGGGCAGGCCTCCAGGCAGGCCGGATGCGTGCAATGGTTGCAGATGCGCGGCAGGTAGAAGAAGTGCGAGTTGGGATATTCGCCGCCGCCTTCGTCTTCGTCCCAGTTCGGGCCCCAGTCCGGCGCCTCGCCCTTGGTGGTGACCGGCTTGAGGTAGGTGACCTTGCCCTTGCCGCCGTGGAAGACCTCGTCCTTGTTGAACTTCCAGGCATCGCCGAATTCGTCGCGCGTCGGGATATTGCTCGGGCGCGGCTCCCCCTTGGCATCCCAGCCGCCGCCGAGGTGCTCCCAATTCTTCGGCGTGCCCAATCCGGGCTGGGTGTTCACCACCGCCCACCACTGCTGCTCCATGCCCTCGTCGCGCGTCCATTGGCGCTTGCATGAAATCGAGCAGGTGTGGCAGCCGAGGCACTTATTGAGATCGAATACCATCGCCAACTGGCGACTCGGCTTGTGCAGGGTGCCTTCCAGTTCCCTGCCAATGATGTTTTTCTCGTTCATCGCCATGCCCACCCGTGTCCGTGTCAGTCTTCCAGGGTCATTTCCAGCCAGGAGGGCGAAAACGCCTTGATCCCGGCCCGTTCGAGATTGCCGCCATCCCACACGGCGAAACTCGCCCGCAACGCCTGCCCGCCCGTGAACTCCACGATGCCGTCCATCGGCGCCGTCGGCCGCAGTGCCCGGCGCATGACGACCGCCCAATGCCCGTCCCGGTGCCTCGCCTGCGCGGCGACGGACTCGGCATCGAGCACCTGGGACGTTCCGATGCCGCTCGCGACATCGTTGCGCGCCCGGGCCGGATGATCCGCGCGCCAGTACCAGAGGCTCACGGGAGCGCCCTCCCCCCCCATGATCAGGGGCGATTGCTCGGACAGCGGGAACAGCATGGCCACCGCGTCCGGAAAGTCAGTGTTCTCGATACGCCGATCGTTCTTCGTCTTGGCCGGCCATTCCAGCCGGAAGGCGATTTGCTCGGCGTTGCGCAACGCCTTGACGGCCAGGGATTTCGCCTGGCCGTATGGCCGGTTCTGCCACTTGGCGGCGATGTACCTGGTCGGCTGCATGGCGGCGGGCGCTTGCACCAGGGAAACGGCCGCCGCCTTGGCGCCGCCCCAAACCGCAGCATCGGGATCGCCAAGCTGCGCTGCGTCGATATCGACTCGCCTGATCAACATCACGTCTCCCGAATGCGATTACGGCTCTTCCATGAAACGAAACTTGCGCGCCGCCTCATGCGTCGCGCAGCACCCGAAGCATACACATACCGAACGATCGTTATTTTTTATGATTTCCCGGCGCCTGTCAATTGTTGCCGCGATGCGCGGCTTCCACGGTGGTGGCGGGGCGGCCGCGGCCGTTCCGGGGCCTGCTCCCGATCATGGGACGGTGGCGGCATAAGTGCATTGAATGTGCCTTGGCCCGGCGATGGCGGAAAATCCGTTTTCCCTCGCGCCACCCCGGACCGCCAATGCTGCGCCGCCTCGTTCTGCTGTTGCTGGTCCTGTCATCGGTCTTGTCGCGGCCGGTGCCGGCTGGCGTCGGCCTGGGCGATGAAGTGCCGGCCCTCGACGTTCGGCTGCTCGACGGCAAGGTGCTCAGTCTTGGCGCCTACCGGACACGGCCGGTGGTGCTGGCTTTCTGGGCCACGTGGTGTCCGCCGTGCATCAAGGAGATGAGCGACCTCCAGCAACTCTACGAACGGTATCGCGACCGGGGCCTCGAAGTCATCGCCATCTCAGTCAACACCGAGCGCGCCCAGGTCGAGGAATTCATCAAGAGTCGCGGCCTCACCTACCGCATGGCCATGAGCGTACCGCGTCACGTCGAGATCTTCGGGCCGATGCTGCTGCCGCCGCGACTGTTCGTGATCGACCCGGCCGGCAGGATTGCGCTGAGCCACTGGGGGCCGGTAAGGCCCGAGGCGCTCGAAGCGACCATCAAGGCGATGCTCTGAGATGAGGGCAGGCGTCCGGGCCGCGCTGGCGATCCTCCTGCTGATGCCCGCCGCGGTCGCGGCGGCGGGAAACTGGGACGGCCAGGCACGGCGCTGTCTGGCGCTGCTCGACCAGTCCCGCGACGACGCCGAGCGGATCTGCCGGCAGGCGCTGGCCGGGGCGGAAAAGGCCGGCATCGCCGACGAACTGCTCGCCGACGTGATGAACCGCCTTGGCGTCTTCTTCGACGAAAAGGGGCGCTTCGACGATGCCGAGAAGATGTATCGGCGCTCCATCGACCTGAGGGAGAAGTTGCTCGGCCCCGACAGTCCCGAAGTCGCCAAAGGCATTACCAATCTCGCCCAACTGTTCTGGAGTCGCGGCTGGTTCGACTATGCCGAACCGCTTTTCCGGCAGGCGTTGGGAATCCGGGAAAAAGCGCTCGGGCGGGATCATCCGCTGGTCGCGGGCAGCCTCAACAGCCTGGCCCTGCTCTACTGGAATCAGGGACGGCACGCGCGGGCCGAACCGCTTTTCCGCGAGGCATTGGCGATCCGCGAGAAGCATCTCGGCGCCGATCACCCGGATGTCGCCACGGCCGCCAGCAACCTCGCGGTGCTGTGCGACGGCGCGGGCAAGCCGGCCGAGGCGGAAAAGCTGTACCGGCGCGCCCTGGCCATACGCGAGCGGGCGTTCGGCGCGCAACATCCGCTCGTCGCCGACAGCATCAACAACCTGCTGCTTTTCTATCGTGGCCACGGCAAGACGGAAGAAGCCGAGCGCCTGGCGCTCCGGCTTGCCGGCATCCCGGCGGCAAGACGTTAGAATCGGAACTCCTAGTCCCAAAGGAGTCCGCCATGCGCAAGTTCCTCGTGTTGGTCGCGGCATTGTTGTTCTCCGGCGTGTCGCCGGCACTGACTTTGGATCAGATCAGCGGCGCCGAAAGCGCCGGCGGTCTCAAGGAGGCGCTCACCCAGGGCGCGGGCAAGGCCGTGGAACTGCTCGGCGCCCAGGACGGCTTCCTGGGCAACCCGAAGGTCAAGATCGGCCTGCCCGGCAACCTCGACAAGGCCGCCAAGATGATGCGCAAGCTCGGCATGGGCGGCACCATCGACGAACTGGAAACCGCCATGAACCGCGCCGCCGAGGCCGCCGTGCCCGAGGCGAAGAAGCTGCTGGTCGACTCGATCAAGTCGATGTCCGTCGACGACGCCAAGGGCATTCTTACCGGCGGCGACAACGCCGCCACCGAATACTTCAAGCGCAGCACTTCCGAACCGCTGAAGGAGAAATTCAAGCCGATCGTCCAGCAGGCGATGGCCAAGGTGAAGGTCGCGGAACACTTCGACAACTTCGCCGGCAAGGCGGCGACGTTTGGCGTGATCAAGAAGGAAGACGCCCAACTGGACAACTACGTCACCGGCAAGGCGCTCGACGGCCTCTTCAAGATGATCGCCGAGGAGGAAAAGGCCATCCGCAGCAACCCGATCGGCGCCGCCGGCAACCTGGCCAAGAAGGTGTTCGGGGCGCTGGGCAAGTAGCAGTCGTTGGCGGCCGACTCCCTTAACCCGCCCCAGCGGGAAGCGATCCGCTACCTCGACGGGCCGCTTCTCGTGCTGGCCGGCGCGGGCAGCGGCAAGACGCGCGTCATCACCCAGAAGATCGCCTGGCTGACCGGCGAGGGGGGCATCGCGCCGGACAAGATCACCGCCATCACCTTCACCAACAAGGCGGCGAAGGAGATGAAAGAGCGTGCCGCGCGCCTCATCGGCGGTCGCGGCGAAGGCCTCGCCATTTCCACCTTTCATTCGCTCGGCGCCCGCATCCTGCGCCAGGAGGCGCGGCACATCGGGCTGAAGCCGGGCTTCTCGATCCTCGACGCCTCGGACACCGGGCAACTGTTCCAGGAGATGCTGAAGAACGCCGACAAGGCGCGCATCCGCGGCGTCCAGAACCGCATCTCGCTGTGGAAAAACGCCGTCGTCGGCCCCGGGGAAGCCGCGAATATCGCCGTCAACGACCTCGAGGCCGGCGCCGCGAAGGTCTATGCGGAGTACGAACGCACGCTGCGCGCCTATCAGGCGGTCGATTTCGACGACCTGATCCGGCTGCCGGTGGAACTGTTCGAAAGCCACGACGACGTCGCCAGCCGCTGGCGCAGCCGTATCTGGCACCTGCTGGTGGATGAATACCAGGACACCAACCGCTGCCAGTACCGGCTGATGAAGCTGCTCACCGGCG
>ERZ1645187.1232-NODE-1232-length-23895-cov-18.725713_pt1 | contig 23895 bp, 20 predicted proteins | sample MGYA00575352_ERZ1645187 | MGnify/ENA primary metagenome ERZ1645187 (study PRJEB40837, sample SAMN11349314) | freshwater sediment metagenome | isolation source: river sediment | host: Sediment | place: India: Wazaribad , New Delhi | collected 2017-02-21 ...
CGCAGTCCTCACGAGCCGGCCGGCAGTTCGCGGGCAGCGACCGACGAATGCATATTTCACCGACGTTCCAACGATAAGCGCCGCTTATCCCGACATGAACGTGTTGTCATTTGACTTCGACGGCCACACTGCTGACATCAGCGCATTGCGGGGTTCCGTGCGGGCACGGGCACGTGTCGCCAGGGTATGCCGCCCGACGTCCCGCCAGAGCACGAGAGGATTTCTCGCATGAGAGCTGCCGGCTTCTGCCGCCTTCTGACCGTGGTGAGCGCCATCATGACCATCGCCCTGCCGACCCTGTCCTATGCTGACACGCTGAAATCGCGCGTGACCGAGATGAAACTCGATAACGGCATGGAGATCGTCGTCATCCCCGACACGCGGGCGCCGGTCGTCACGCATATGGTCTGGTATCGCGCCGGCGCCGCCGACGAGACGCCGGGCGTTTCCGGCATCGCTCACTTCCTCGAGCACCTGATGTTCAAGACGACGGAGAGGATTCCGTCCGGCGAGTTCCCGAAGATCGTCGCGCGCCTCGGCGGCCAGGACAACGCCTTCACCACGCAAGACGCTACTGCCTACTTCCAGCGCGTCTCGAAGGAGAACCTGCCGCGCATGATGGAGCTCGAGGCCGAGCGCATGGTCAACCTGAAGCTCGCCGAGGGCGAGGTGCTGACCGAGCGCGACGTGATCCTCGAGGAGCGCCGCTCGCGCGTCGACAACGATCCCCGCTCCATGCTCGACGAGGAGATGGACGCGGCGCTCTACCGTAATCATCCCTATGGCACGCCGGTGATCGGCTGGGAGCGCGAGATCGCCCGGCTCAGCCGCGAGGATGCCGTCGCCTTCTACAAGCGTTTCTACGCGCCAAACAACGCCATCCTCGTCGTCGCCGGTGACGTGACGCCGGAGCAGGTCAAGACCATGGCGGAAGCGACCTATGGCAAGATCCCGGCGAACCCGGCGGTCGGTGCGGAGCGCGTGCGTCCGCAGGAGCCGGAGTTCTCGGTCGCGCGGCGCCTGTCGTACGAGGACCCGCGGGCCGGCCAGCCGACCTTCTATCGCTACTATCTGGCGCCGAGCTTCAAGACCGCGCCGGCGGGTGATGCCGAAGCGCTCGACATTCTGGTGAAAATCCTCGCCGAGGGCGCGACCAGCCAGCTCTACAAGGCGCTGGTCGTCGACGGCCGCATGGCGGCATCGGCCAGCGGCGGCTACTACGGCGGCGGCTACGACAGCGGCAAGATCGTGCTGCAGGCGGTGGCGGCTCCGGGCCACGATCTCGCGGCGATCGAAAAGCGGCTCGACGAGGTGATCGCCGACGTCAAGGCGAACGGCGTCACCGAGGCGGCGTTGAAGCGCGCCAAGGCTTCCTACGTCGCCGACTTCATCTACGAGAGCGACAACCAGTCGACGCTGGCGCGACGCTATGGCTGGGCACGCGCCATCGGCCAGTCGATCGCCGACATCGACGGCCTGCCGGATCGCATCCGCAAGGTGTCGCTCGAGGATGTGAAGCGCGTCGCCAATACCTATTTCGACATCCGCAAGTCGGTGACGGGTACGCTGGTGCCGTCGGCCGAAATGGCCGCAGGCGGTGTCACGGCTCAGCGTCCGGCCGGCTCGCTCGGCCCGAACGGCACCGCGCCCGCGTCTCCGCATCCGGCCGCCGCGCAGCCCCGCCAATGACCCCCATGCGCCCAGATCGAGACCGAGGTGAACCGATGTTTCAATCCCGCGCAAGCCGTGCCGGAGCGCGCTTCGTCGCCCTGGCCCTGCTGATCCTCGCCTTCCTCGCGCCCTTTGAGAACGCCAACGCCATGAAAATCCAAACCGTGAAGAGCCCCGGCGGCATCGAGGCCTGGCTGGTCGAGGAGCATTCGGTGCCGTTGATGGCGATGCGCTTCGCCTTTCGCGGCGGTTCCTCTCAGGACCCGGCCGGCAAGGAAGGTCTCGCCAACTTCCTCTCCACCATGCTCGACGAAGGCGCCGGTGAACTCACCTCCAGCGCGTTCCAGGAGCGCATGGAGGAACTTGCCGTAAAGATGAGCTTCACCGACAGCCGCGACGCCTACTACGGCAACTTCGAGACGCTGACCGAGAACCGCGATGAAGCGATCAAGATGCTGCGGCTCGCGATCACCAGACCGCGCTTCGACGCCGACGCCATCGAGCGCATGAAGAAGCAGCTGCTGGCGAACCTCGCCTTCGCCTCGCGCGATCCGACCAAGGTGGCGGCCAAGGCGTGGTACGCGGCCGCGTTCGCCGGACATGCCTACGGTCGTCCGGCGACGGGTACCGCCGAGAGCATCGGCTCCATTACCGCCGCCGATCTCGAAGGCTTCCGCAAGAAGAACTTCGCCCGCGACAACCTGCGCGTCGCCGTGGTCGGCGACATCGACGCGGCGACGCTCGGCAAGCTGCTCGACGAGGTTTTCGGCGATCTCCCTGCGAAAGCCGAACTCGCCGACGTGGCCAGGACGAAGCCGGTCTCGGGTGGCGTCGAGAACGTCATCGAGATGGCGGTGCCGCAGTCGGTCGCGGTGTTCGGCACCGGCGCCATGGCGCGCAAGGATCCCGACTTCATGGCCGGCTTCGTACTCAACCATATCCTCGGCGGCGGCGGTTTCGCCTCGCAGCTGATGGAGGAAGTGCGCGAGAAGCGCGGTCTCGCCTACTCCGTGAACTCGCACCTGATCCCCGAGGAGCATGCATCGGTCATGCTCGGTTCGGTCGCCACCAAGAACGAGTCGATCGCGGCCTCGCTCGGTATCATTCGCGACGTGCTGAAGAAGATGGCCAACGACGGCCCGACCGAGGTCGAGCTGAAGAATGCCAAGGACTATCTGGTCGGCTCCTACGCGCTGCGCTTCGACACGAGCGCGAAGATCGCCGCGCAGTTGCTCGCCATCCAGATCGAGGACCTCGGCATCGACTACATCGACAAGCGCAACGCGCTGGTGACGGCGGTGACGCTCGACGACGTCAAGCGGGTGGCCCGCAACCTGCTCGCCAACAACGATCTGATCGTCACGGTGGTCGGCAAGCCGCAGAACCTGAAGCCTGCGGTGCAGCCGGCGGCGGCCAGCAGCGGCGGCTGAGCAACGCCGACGCGCTATCCATCGCTTGCGGCCTAAAGACCAAGCCACAGAGCACATTGCGACCACAATTTCCGGCGAGGCAGCCGGCCGTGCGAAACCGCCGGCTTGCTGCCTCGCCGCTTTTCGGATCGAGTCCGCTGGAGCGCGGGCGGCTTTTCTGCGATCACTCGCACAACCCTTCCCATCGAGCTGAGACGGCGCGCCACGCCCGTCCGGCGCAAAGTTCAGAAGCGATCCCCCCATGCCCAAGACGCACGGCGCCGCCCGATCCGCATTCGCCGACGATGGCCACAGCGCCCTCTATCGCCAGTCGATCACCGGCACCAGCGAAGCGGTGATCGGCCGCCACGGTCTCTCCGACTGGCTGATGACGCGCTGGCTCGACCGTGCCGTCGATCCGCTCGCCGTGCTCAAGGACAACTACCGCACCGGCCGCCTTCCGCTGCTGACCATCCCCGAGGATACCGCCGACCTCGACGCGGCCGAAGCGGCGCTGGCCAGGCTCTCGGACGGCGCGCGGCTCATCATCTTCTTCGGCACCGGCGGCTCCGGCCTCGGCGGGCAGACGTTGGCACAGATCGCCGGCTGGAACATCCCGGGCAGCGCCGACGTCGACCAGCGCAACCGCCCGCGTACGCGCTTCTACGACAACCTCGATGCCAAGACGCTGGTCGGCGCGCTCGCCGATCTCGACCTCGCACGCACGCGATTCGTCGTCACGTCGAAATCCGGTGGTACGACCGAGACGCTGACGCAGGCGATCGTGACGCTGCAGGCGGTGCGCGATGCGGGCCTCGGCAAGCGTATTCCCGAGCTGTTCCTCGGCATCACCGAGCCGGCGCGCCCCGGCAAGCCGAACGGCCTGCGCGAGCTGTTCGAATCGCTCGGCATCCCGCTGCTCGAGCATCACGAAGGCATCGGCGGGCGCTTCTCGTGTCTCACCAACGTCGGCCTCATGCCGGCGATGGCGCGCGGCCTCGACGCGCGCGCCATCCGCTCCGGTGCGCACGACGTTGTGAAAGCGATGCTGGAGGCCAAACATCCGAAGGATTGTGCCCCCGCCATCGGTGCGGCCACCGCGCTCGCGCTGCAGAAGGAAAAGGGCATTCATACGCTGGTGATGATGCCCTATGTCGACCGCCTGGCGCGCTTCTCGCACTGGTATGTGCAGTTGTGGGCCGAGAGCATCGGCAAGAATGGTGAGGGCACCAGTCCGATCGCGGCGCTCGGGCCGCTCGACCAGCACAGCCAGCTGCAGCTGTTCATGGACGGCCCGCGCGAGCATTACTTGACAGTGGTGCGCGTCGCCAGTGCCGGCACCGGACCGCTGATCGACGAGGAGTACGCGGCGAAGGCGCGTCTGCCGTTCATGGGCGGGCGCCGCGTCGGCGACGTGGTGGCGGCGCAGGCGCAGGCGATCACCGAGGCGCTGGCCGAGGCGGGGCGTCCCGTGCGTACCATCGATCTGCCATCGCTCGATGAAAGGAACGTCGGCGCACTGCTGATGCACTTCATGCTGGAGACGATCTTCGCCGGCAAGATGCTCGGTATCGACCCGTTCGACCAGCCGGCCGTCGAACTCGCCAAGGTCTTGACCAAGCGCCACCTTAGCACCTGACTGGCGGGGGCTCGATTGTTGCCTTGCGCCGGCGGCTGCGACGATTGGGTGCGCGGCCGCCATCACCGCATTGACTCCGCACAACGCACGCTGGCAGCCGACGGGTGATGCTGCTCACGAGTCGGCCGCCTTAGGCCGAAGTGTGAGACAGACACATGGCACAAAAACCACGACTCGATATCGACAAGCTCCTGGCCGGGGCTGGCACGGGCTCGTCGGCAGGATCGTGGATCAAGTGGGGCGGGTCCGGCATCGCCGCGCTGCTGGTTGCGGCGCTGATCTGGTCGTCGCTCCGGGGCGAGAGCAGGGTCCGCTACACGACCGAGCCGGCCACGCGTCAGGAACTCGTCGTGCGCGTCACGGCCACCGGATCGGTGCAGCCCATCAACCAGGTCGACGTGTCGAGCGAATTGTCCGGCACAGTGCGGCGCGTGCTGGTGGACTTCAACAGCCCTGTCAAGTCAGGTGAGACGCTCGCTGAACTCGACACCGACAAGCTCAAGGCCACTCTCGAAAGCTCGCGCGCAAAGGTCGCGGCTGCAAAGGCGCGGGTGCTCGACGCCGAAGCAACCGTTATCGAGAAGCAGCGCGAGCTGATGCGCAAGCGCGCGCTGGCCAACAAGCAATTCACGTCGACGGCGGATCTCGAACTGGCCCAGGCGGCCTATGATCGCTCCGAGGCGGCGCTCGCCAGTACCAAGGCGGATGTCGGCGTGGCGCAGGCTGACCTGACGTTGAACGAGACGAATCTGGCGAAGGCCTGCATCTGCTCGCCCATCAACGGCATCGTCCTGCAACGCAACGTCGATCCCGGACAGACGGTGGCGGCCTCCCTGCAGGCCCCGGTGCTGTTCACGATTGCCGAGGACCTTCGGCAGATGGAACTGCAAGTCAACGTCGACGAGGCCGATGTCGGCAATGTCCGCCCCGGTCAGCAGGCGAGCTTCACCGTCGATGCCTATTCGGACCGCAAGTTCCCGGCATCGATTCGCGACGTGCGCTTCGCGTCCGAGACCGTGCAGGGTGTCGTCACCTACAAGGCTGTGCTCAACGTCGACAACTCGGAACTCCTGTTGCGACCAGGCATGACCGCGACGGCAGAAATCAAGGCCATCGAGATCGCCAACGCGCTGGTGGTGCCGAATGCCGCGCTGCGCTTCTCGCCGCCGGCGGGCGATGCCGCTCAGAAGCGGACGCTCTTGCAGCGTATTCTTCCCGGACGGCCGCAGTTCCGCGCCGCGAGCAAGCGCGAGGTGGCCAGCGCCGATCGTACGCTCTACGTCCTGCGCGACGGGGCCGCCGTCGAGGTGCGCGTTCGCACGGGCGCCAGCGACGGCAAGTTCACCGAGATCGTGTCGGGAGAGATCAAGGAGGGCGATGCCCTGATCGTCAGCCAGTCCATCAGCAAGGCGAACTGACCGTGGCTGATCCGGGACCAGGCCCTGCGCTCATAGAGCTTCGCGGCGTCTCCAAGATCTACGGGGCCGGAGCAGCCGAAGTGCGCGCGCTCGCCAACGTCGACCTGCGCATCGAAGCCGGCGAGTTCGTCGCCATCATGGGGCCATCGGGCTCGGGGAAGTCGACGGTGATGAACATCATCGGCGCGCTCGATACGCCGACCAGCGGAACCTTCCTGTTCGAGGGCGTCGACATGACGGCGCTGTCGCGCAATCAGCTGGCGCTGGTCAGACGATCGTTTCTCGGCTTCGTGTTCCAGGGGTTCAACCTGCTCGCGCGCACGCCGGCCATCGAGAACGTGGAGCTGCCGCTGGTCTATCGCGGCATGGTAGCGGCCGAGCGGCGCGCCATCGCCTCGAAGGCACTCGCCCGCGTCGGTCTCGCAGGGCGCGAGCAGCATACGTCGAGCGAGCTGTCCGGTGGCCAGCAGCAGCGCGTCGCCATCGCCCGCGCCATCGTCACCGACCCGGCCGTCCTGCTCGCCGACGAGCCGACCGGCAATCTCGATACGGCAACGAGCCGCGAGATCATGGACCTCGTCACCAGCCTCAACGTGGACCAGGGCATCACGGTGGTGATGGTCACGCACGAGAACGACATCGCCGCGTATGCGCGACGGATCGTCCGCTTCGTCGATGGCCGGATCGAGAGTGACGTCGCCAATACGAGGGCCGCGTGATGTTCTTCGAGCAGTTGAGGCTGGCCCTGCAGGCGATCATGCGCAATCGTTTGCGTTCGCTGCTGACGGTGCTCGGCATCGTCATCGGCGTCGGCGCGGTCATCGCCATGGTGACCATCGGCAATGGAACGACGGCGCGCGTGACGGCGGATCTCGCCAGGCTCGGCTCCAATGTGCTGTTCGTCAGTCCCGGCCAGTTCGGACCCGGGCGCGCCAGTGCCGACGCCAAGCCATTTACCTTGCGAGACGTCGATGCGATGCGCTCGCAGCTCGCCAGTGTGAAGGCTGTCGCGCCGCTGTCGCAGAAGTCGCAGACGATCGTCTACGGAGCGCAGAGCCGTACCGTTTCGATTTCCGGCACCGACAACGCCTACTTCGTCGCGCAGGCGTGGGCGCTGCAGCAGGGCCGCTTCTATTACGACAGCGAAGTGCGCGGTGGGCTGCCGGTCTGCATCATCGGTCAGACGGTGCGCAAAGAGCTTTTCGGCAGCTCCGATCCGATCAGCCGTCGCATCCGCATCGGCAGCATCGCCTGCGAGACCATCGGCGTGCTCGAGGCCAAGGGCCAGTCGAGCTTCGGCTCCGACCAGGACGATACCGTGGTGATGCCGATCCGGACGTTTCAGCGGCGGATCGCCGGCAACGTCGACGTGGGGCGGATTCAGGTGTCCGCCAACGACGGCGCCGATACCGGCCTCGTGCAGGCCGACATCGAGAGACTGCTCAGGGAGCGGCGCCGCATCTCGATAGGCGAGGAGGATGACTTCTCGGTCCGCGACATGAAGCAGGTGGCGCAGGCCCAGACCGGGACGACATCGATGCTGACCGGCCTGCTCGGCGCCGTGGCTGCCGTCAGTCTGCTGGTCGGCGGCATCGGCATCATGAACATCATGCTCGTCTCGGTGACGGAGCGCACGCGCGAGATCGGCATTCGCCTCGCCATCGGCGCGCTCGAGCATCAGGTGCTGACGCAGTTTCTGGTCGAGGCCGTGGTGCTGTCGCTGTTCGGTGGCGCGCTCGGCATCGCCGTCGGTCTGGCGCTGGCGGCGGCGGCAACCTCGGCACTCGAGGTGCCGCTGTTGATCGACCTCAAGATCGTCATTCTGGCGTTCGCGTTCTCGGCGATCGTCGGGATTGTCTTCGGCTATTTTCCGGCGCGGCGCGCCGCACGCCTCAACCCTATAGAAGCGCTGCGGCACGAGTAGCCCCCGATGAAGCCGCTGCAGATAGCTACGCCAGCGCGCCCTTGAGCACGCGCGCGTAGTTCTCGATGGCGATCTTGCGGATACGCTGCTCCGGCACGCGGCGGCGCTGCATCAGTTGTACCACGCGGCGATGATCGGCGAAGCTCGCCAGCGCCGGCTTCGACAGCGCGTTCATGTCCGAGCCGAAGGCGACGTGATCCTCGCCGAGCCAGTCGGCCATTTGCAGCAGACGATCCGTGTAGCTTTCGATCGACGTGCCGACATCGGCGCCGAGCGCCCACAAACCGACCACACCGCCCCTGTCGGCGATCATACGCGCCGTCTCCAGCCGCAACTGGCGGGCCTTGAACACAGACATCGTGTGATTGGGCGTGCGTCCGGCAGGGGCAACCGATCCGTGCGAGAAGACCAGCGGTTTCTTCGCCACCGCGAGGGCGTCGCGCGCCGCCTGATCGGAGCAGTGCGCCAGATCGACCAATACGCCGGCCTTCTCGCAGGCCGCGATCACCGCGCGGCCTTGCTCCGTCATGCCGCCGTGCGCGGGGCGCTCCGTCTGGAAATCGGCGAGCGGGTTGGAGATGTAGTGCACGAGTTGGATCTGGCGAATACCGAGCGCATGTGCATGGGCGACCTTGTCGGCGCCGTCGTTCGTGAAGGTCGCGCCTTCGACCGACAGCACGACGTGCGGCGTTCCGGCGAGCGCGGCCTCGACATCGGCTGATGTCCGCACGATCTTCAAGCCCTGCTCGTCGATGTGGGCGTGGATGCGGCGCATCTCGTCGTCGAGCCACGATACCGGCTCGGAACCCTTGGGCGCACCCTTCTGCTTGAAGCCGCCGGGGGCGATCTTCAGCCACGGCATGTCGCCGACCAGTGACCAGGCCGCGAGTGTCGCCCCGCCGCGCGCCATGTTGCGCGCCAGCGGTTGCGTGTGGGCGGGCTTCGGCCCGACGAAGAACAGATGGAAGTGCATGTCGCCGATCGGGAGCTGAGGCTCGGCGAAAGCGCGCAGGGCCGGAGCGAAAGGCGCAGCGGCGCCGGCGAGCAGGAATGTTCGGCGGTTCATGGACGGTATCCGCTGGATGCTGGATGACGAGCCGCCGCAACCGGGGAACGGCTGCGGCGGCTTTGCGGCCTGCGATGTCGGCGCTCCGCGGGACTACTCGACGACGATCGTCGCCACGTAATCCATGGTGCGATTGGAGTTGTCGACCGGCAGCATGGTGTTGATGAGGAACGATGTCGGCGAATAGTTGTCGGGCACCTGCAGGTTGAACACCGCGCGCGTCGCCCGCGCCTTGAGGCGCTGCGTCGCCGATCCCTTCACGCCGGTGTAGTAGGCACGCAGCTTGTCGAACTTCGGCTGCATGGCGGCCGCGACCTTGCGGTGGCCCTCCGACATTTTCATGAACTGGTTCGGGTCCTCCTCGAACACGGACTCGAGCAGCTTCTTGCGCTCATCCTCGCTCACCTTGAGCTGGTCGATCACGGTGAGCGGACCGTCGACAAGGCCGATGTAGGATGAGTTCGTCGCGCGCGTGATGTTGTTGCCTGTCGCATCGAGCGGTGTCATCGGCGTCTTGACGCAGGAGGGCGTGCGATTGCCCGCGAACTCGTTGGCGGTCGTCTTGGGGTCGCAACCTGCCAGCGCCAGCACCGACCACGCGAACTCCGAGCAGTACATGTCGAGCGTGCCCGAGGTCGACTGCCCGAGGCCGATCTGACCGAGCTGCCGCACGAAATCGAGCGAGCTGCGGCGCTTGTACTTCGGCGCGTTGTAGTCGTCGTTGAACTTGATCTGCGACGGATAGATCTTGCGCGCGGTCGAGTTGAAGCGCGTCGACCAGGCGACGAGGTTCTGCCGGTCGGCGTCTGTGAGATTGCGCGGGCGCACGACGTGGATGTAGTCGAGCGTGCGATAGTGCGGGCTGGTCAGGTCGCCACGCATGCCGGCGCCGAGATACTCCTCGTTCAAGGGGTTATCGAGGTTCAGCAGCTTGCCGTCCTTGATGTAGGCGACGCCGGTATGGCTGATCCCCATCTGCACGTTCGGATAGGCGCCGGCTCCGCCCCACTCCGGGCGGAACGTCAGCAGCAGATCGCCGGTCTTGAAGATGCCGCTCTTGGCGAGGCGCGCCGACATGCCCGCGCGCTTCGTCACGACGATGCGAAGGCCCGCGTCGCTGCCCGAGGCGATGGCGTCGGGATGCTTGAAATCGACCAGGGTGTCGGTGGTCTTGAACGGACCCTGCAAGGGCACGCGCGCACTCGACGGCAGCGTGAAGTAGATCGGGATGTTGAGCTTCTTGGCGAGCCGCGGATTGGCCTTCTCGCTGAAGGTGAAGTCCTTGGCGAAAGCCGCGGGCGCCCCGAGGGAGACGGCGAGCGACACCGCGAACGCGGCCGAGAAACCACGCCATACCATGACCATGCGACCCAACTCCCCTGAAACGCCAAGATGTTCGATTTAGCACGCGGCCTTGCGCCGGCTCAATTCGCGCGCGATTCTGGCGCGGCTCTGGGGAAATTTTGCGGCAGTTTTGTCACACGCGCGGCCGGTGCGGCGGCGCAAACACGGTGATGGCCTTCGGATGCACGACGAAGTGCGCCGGAGTTTCGGTGACCAGCTCGCCATCGGTATTCACGGGTTGCGGCTTGCGCGTCGTGATGTCGAACTCCACGCAGCGCGCGGTGCGCACCTCCTTCCAGGAGCCGTGCTGGCCGGCACGAAACGACTTCATCATCAGCGCCAGCTTCCACACGCTGTGAACCTCGAGGCTGTAGAGGTCGAGGTATCCGTCGTCGATCTCGGCCCGCTCGGCGACGATATTGCCGCCGCCATAGTGGCGGCCGTTGCCGACGGCGATCTGCAATGTCTTCACGACTGTCGCTTCACCGCGATTGAGTATACGTGCCGTGAACGGACGGGCTGCGATCAGCGCCCGTATTGCAGCCACAGCGTAACCGAAGCGGCCGTAGCGCCGCTTGGTGTCCTTGCACAGATTGCGTGCCAGATCGGCGCTGAGGCCGATGCTTGCGACGTTGAAAAACGGGTGCCCGTTGACGGTGCCGAGATCGATGCGGCGCGTGTGTCCGGCAGCGATGATCGCAGCGGCCGACGCGGGATCCTCGGGGATGCCGAGCGTGCGTGCGAGATCGTTTGCCGTACCCATCGGGATGATGCCGAGCGGGAGTTGCATTTCGTGGGCGAGCTTGGCGGATGACGCGATCGTGCCGTCGCCGCCGCACACGACGAGCCGGTCAATTTCGTCACGACGCGCCCGGATCAGCGCTTGCGCGGCTTCGCGATCGGACGGGCGTTCGACGGAAACTTCCAGGCCGCCGGCGCGCAGCCGCGAAATCGCAGGCTGCAGGGCTTCGCCGCCGCGCCGCGCATTGCCATTGACGAGTACGAGGGTACGTCGTGCCGGAGGATTCTGGCGCCCGCTCGGTTTCGCTCCAGGTGTTGCCGCGCTCATGACCATCGTGAGCTATCGATCTCCGTAATGTCTGACGAACCCGGATCGTGCATCCGGCGGCGAATGCAATTTGGTGTGCGCCCACGCGTGATCAAGGTAACGGTCGGCGGCCGCAAATCTGTCGCTGTGGCCCCATGCACAGCTACCGGGCGTTGCGCGCTTGGTCGGTATCCCTGCCTCAGCGTAAAATTCGGCGTGGCAGCGAATCGTTCCCTCGACGGGTGTGACCGACCGCCGCGCGCTGGAAAGCTGGAGAAGCATGCGAATCCGTCAGCTGTCGCTGGAAACCGTCAATCGCATCGCTGCGGGCGAGGTGATCGAGCGGCCGGCGAGCGTCGTCAAGGAACTGGTCGAGAACGCCATCGACGCCGGCGCGCGCGCCATCGAGGTGGTGACGGCCGGCGGCGGGCTTTCGCTCGTACGGGTGACCGACGACGGCTGCGGTATGAGCCGCGACGATCTCGCTCTGGCCGTCGAGCGTCATGCGACCAGCAAGCTCGACGAGGAGGACCTTTTCGACATCCGCTCGCTCGGCTTTCGCGGCGAGGCGCTGCCGTCGATCGGCTCCATCGCGCATCTCGAGATCGCCTCGCGCCCGCGCGGCAGCGAGCATGCGCACCGCATCGTCGTCGATCGCGGCGAGAAGTCGGGCGTCGGCCCGGCCGCCTGCAACTTCGGCACGCGCGTCGAAGTGCGCGATCTGTTCTCGGCGACGCCGGCGCGGCTTAAGTTCCTCAAGTCCGAGCGCGCCGAAAGCATGGCGGTGAGCGAGATCGTCAAGCGCATCGCCATGGCCAATCCGCAGACCGCCTTCACCGTCACCACGGGCGAGCGCGCTGGTCTCAAGCTGCCCGCCACGTCCGCGACGCCGGACGGCATGCTCGCGCGTCTCGGCCGCATCATGGGCCGCGAGTTCATGGACGACGCTCTGGCCATCGCGGGCGAGCGCGATGGCGTGCGTCTCGAAGGTTTCGCGGGATTGCCGACGCTGCATCGCCCGGACCAGTCGCAGCAGTATCTGTTCGTCAACGGCCGCCCGGTGAAGGATCGCCTGCTGGTCGGCGCCATTCGCGCGGCCTATGGCGATCTCATCCCGAAGGGCCGCTTTCCGCTGCTCGCTCTGTTCGTGTCGCTCGACCCGCGCGAGGTCGACGTCAACGTGCATCCGACCAAGGCGGAGGTGCGGTTTCGCGATTCCGGCCGCGTGCGCTCGCTCATCATCGGCGGCGTGCGCGCGAGCCTCGAAGCGGCCGGGCATCGCGCTTCGGCCGAGGGTGGCGCCGCGACCATCGAGACGCTGGTCGCTTCGATGGCGTCCGAGCAGCAGCGCGCATCGGGGTACGGCGCCACTGGCGGTGGCGCGCACCACACTGCGAGTGGTTCCGGGCTCGACGGAGTGTATGGTGATCGCGCGGCGGACTTAGGCAGCTTCGGTCACGGCGGCAGCAACTACAACAGCGGCAAAGCGATTGGCATCGGTGGCAACTGGCAGGGGGGCTATGCGCGTGGCCCTGTGCCGCGCCCGCAAGGGTTCGGTCCCGGTCTCGCCGAGGCCATGCAGGCGCCGTTCGCGCACGTCGATCTGCCGAGCGCGGATGCGAGTGCCGATGCGGCGCCGCCGATCGCCGAGTTGCTCGACCGGCCGCTGGGCGCGGCGCGAGCGCAACTGCACGAGACCTACATCGTCGCGCAGACGCGCACGTCGGTGGTCATCGTCGACCAGCACGCTGCGCACGAACGCCTCGTCTACGAGCGCATGAAGCGTATGCTGGCCGAAGGTGGCGTCGCGCGTCAGGGCCTGCTCATTCCGGTGATCGTCGACATCGGCGAGGCCGAGGCCGAGATGCTGACCGAGCGCGCCGACGAACTCGCCGAACTCGGCCTCGTCATCGAGGCGTTCGGGACCGGGGCGATCGCCGTGCGCGAGGTCGAGGCGCTGCTCGGCAAGGGCGACGTGGCAGGGCTGGTGAAGGATCTGGCGGCGGAGATACTGCAAGAGGGGCAGGGTTTCGCGCTGAAGGAGCGGCTCGAAGCGGTCGCATCGCGCATGGCCTGCCACGGCAGCGTGCGCGCGGGCCGCCGCCTGACGGGCGAGGAAATGAACGCGCTCCTGCGCGAGATGGAAGCGACGCCGTATTCGGGCCAGTGCAACCATGGCCGCCCGACCTACGTCGAGCTGAAGCTGACCGACATCGAGCGCCTGTTCGGCCGGCGTTGAGCCCGCCTACGCGTTCTGCTGCTGCAAACGAAACGAGCGGGATGTGCTGCCTCATCTCGCCCGTCGCAAATCCGTCGATGAAGAATGCGGCCGCGCGCTTATGGCGCCGCTTCAGATGCCCTGCTGGCGGAGCTCCGAGTACGGCACCAGCCGGCGCTTCTCCTCGTCCCACAGCTTCAGCACGCACTCCTTGAAGCCGTCGAGGAACTTGATGTGGCGCACGCCAGCGAGTTCCGGGTAATCGCGCAGCACCTCGGGCAGCCGGTAATACGGAATGCGGCTGTAGAGGTGGTGGACGTTGTGGATGCCGATGTTGGCCGAGAACCAGCGCAGCACCGGCGGCAACTCGTAGTAGGAGCTGCCGAGCAGCGCGGCGGTCTGGTGTTCCCACTCGGGCGAGTGCGCCCAGTAGGTATCCTCGAACTGGTGCTGCACGTAGAAAAGCCAGATGCCGACGGTGGCCGCTATGACCACGATCGGGATGTGCACCATGACGAACGCCTTCCAGCCGGTCACCCAGATGATGGCGCCGAACAGCACGGCCATCGACAGATTGGTGCCCATGGCGCTGAGCCAGGGCCGCCAGCCGTCCTTCATCTGGCCGAACGGCAGGCGCTGATGCAGCAGGAAGATGTAGGCCGGGCCAAGGCCGAACATGACGAGGGGATGGCGATAGAGCCGATAACGCAGTCGCTGCCATTTGCTCATGGCGAGGAATTCGCGCACCGTCAGCGTGTCGATGTCGCCGACGCCGCGCTTGTCGAGGTTGCCGCTGGTGGCGTGGTGGGTGGCATGGCTGCGCCGCCAGACCTCGTAAGGCGTCATGGTGAAGACGCCGAGGACGCGCCCGACCCAGTTGTTCGCGGCGCGGCTGTTGAAGAACGCCAGATGCCCGCAATCGTGCTGGATCAGGAACAGGCGCAGCACGAAGCCGGCGGCCGGAATGGCGAGCAGCAGGGTCAGCCAGTAGCCGACGTCGAGCGCCAGATAGGCGAGAACCCAGAAAATGACGAACGGCACCGCCGACACGACGATTTCGAACACGCTGCGGTAGATGTTCGGATGACGATAGGCACCGACGATTTTCAGCCAATCCCGATCGACGACCGCATCATCGGCGGCCGGCGCCGTGACAGCGCATGCCTCGCTCATGAGTTCTGCCTTCCCTTCACAGCTTCGTCGTGCCCAGACGCCCCCCGGCGCTGTGCTTGGCGGGGGACACTTGCAGCTTGCCGCGCGATCCGCAAGTGGGCGGATCGGCGCGACATGGGCATATCGCCTTCGCGGGTGCGAGGTAAACGCACTTGGGTCAGCCGATGTGGCCTCCGTGCCGATCCGGATCAGCGGCTGGCGGACGATCACGAAAATCTGAAGAAGTAGACCTCGGTGTCGCCCCAGGTGCGGCGGTCGAGTTCGGTGAACGCGGCGGGCGGCGAAACCGGGACGCCGGCCCGTTCCTCCAGCACGGCCAGCGCGCCGGGCGCCAGCCAGTTGCCATCGGTCAGCGCGGCCAAGGCTTTCTCGCCGAGACCGCGGCCATAAGGCGGGTCCAGGAATGCCACGTCGAACGGCTGCATATTGCCGGCCGGGCCGAGATCCGTGGCATCGCGGCGCCAGATGCGGGTGACCCCGGTCAGCCCGAAGGATTCCACGTTGCGGCGGATGAGCGCGCGGGCCTGGGCGTCGTCCTCGACCAGCAGGCAATAGCGGGCGCCTCGCGACAGCGCCTCGATGCCGAGTGCACCGGTTCCGGCGAACAGGTCGATGACGCGGCTGCCCTCGATCTCGAAGCCGTCGATGCCGTGGGCGAGGATGTTGAACACGGCCTCGCGGACCCGGTCCGAGGTGGGTCTCAGACCGGCATGGTCCGGCGTCGCGAGCGGGCGCCCGCGCAAGGTTCCTCCGACCACTCGCATGCTACTTCTCCCCGCGCCGGTCGAAGCGCAGGTGGCGCTTCTTGGCCGAGAGCGGTGGCTTCCCCGGCTTGCCGCCTTCGCGATCCGTGGCGGAACGCTCTCCGTTCTCCTCCGCGCCGCCACCCGCGCGCCGCTCCTGCTGGCGGCGGCGGGCGAGCTGCAGGTCCTCCTCCTGCCCGGTCAGGCGAAGCTCGGCGGCGAGCTTGGCGCCGAGCTGGTCGGCGAGCACGCGCCGCTTCACCGGTTCGGCCTCGCCGGGCTTCAGATCGAGCAGCTGGAAGGGGCCATAGGACAGGCGAATCAGGCGGTTCACGGCAAGCCCGAGGTGCTCGAGGATGCGCCGAACCTCACGGTTCTTACCCTCGCGCAGGGCCAGTGTCAGCCAGACGTTGCCGCCCTGCAGGCTGTCGAGCGTGGCCTCGACCGGACCATAGCGGACGCCGTCGATCTCGATGCCGTCCTTGAGTTTGGCCAGCGCCTCGGCGGTGACGCGGCCGTGCGCGCGCACACGGTAGCGGCGCAGCCAGCCCGTCGATGGCAGCTCGAGGTGGCGGGCCAGCGCGCCATCGTTGGTCAGCAGCAGCAGCCCCTCGGTGTTGAAATCGAGCCGGCCGACCGAGATCACGCGCGGGAGGTCTTCCGGCAGGCTGTCGAAGACGGTCGGCCGCCCCTCGGGGTCTGCGTGTGTCGTCACGAGCCCGCGCGGCTTGTGATAGCGCCAGAGCCGCACCGGTTCGGCCTCGGGTAGTGGCTGGCCATCGACCAGCACCTTGTCCCTGGGGCCGACCTCGACGGCCGGCGTCTTCAATACCGCGCCATTGACGCTGACGCGCCCCGATGCGATCCAGCGCTCGGCCTCGCGGCGTGAGCACAGCCCCGCCCGCGCCATGGCCTTGGCAATGCGCATGGGGCCATCCGCGGCGTCGGCGGTCGCAGGGGCGGCCTTGGCGGGCGGCTTGCCGGAAGGGCTACGGCCCGCGAGGGATGTGCGATCGCGCTTTGCGCCGCGGTTCGCCTCACCGGTCTTGCGCGCGGGCCGTCTGGTTTCGGGCATCTGCTCTGTCTTCGCTTCGAGTGTTCGGGCCTTCTTATGACATCCAACAGCGGCAACGGCCACATGCAGCGCGCACTTCGCCTCGCCGGCGAGGCGGCGGCGCGCGGCGAGGTTCCGGTCGGCGCGGTGATTGTCTCGGGCGCGGGGGAGGTCCTGGCCGAAGCGTCGAACCGCACGCGCGAACTGAACGACCCGACCGCGCATGCCGAGATGCTGGCCATTCGCGCCGCGAGCGCCCGGCTCGGCGACGAACGGCTGACCGGGTGCGATCTCTACGTCACGCTGGAGCCCTGCCCGATGTGCGCGGCGGCCATTTCCTTCGCGCGCATCCGCCGGCTCTATTTCGGCGCCTGTGACCCCAAGGGAGGTGCTGTCGTCTCGGGACCGCGCCTCTATACGCTTCCCACCTGCCACCATGCCCCGGAGGTCTACGAGGGGATCGGCGAGGTCGAGTCGTCGGCGCTGCTCAAGGGCTTCTTCCGCGCACGGCGCGGCTGACGCGGTGTCACCGCTTCAGCACATAGGTCCCGGGTGCCGGACATAGCGGCGCGAGCTGGCCGTTCGCCGCGCCGTCGTCGCGCGCGCGAACCATGCCGGAGCTGCGGGCCACCAGCCACGTCGTCCACGCCTGCCACCACGAGCCCTGCCGCACGGGGGCCTGCGTCGCCCACGATTCGGGATCGCGGTAGAGATCCTTCGGCTGGCGCACGCCGATGCGGTAGCGCCGCCGTGGATGGCCGGGCTCCGAGACGATGCCGGCGTTGTGGCCGCCGCTCGTCAGCACGAACGTCATCTCGTTGTCGGTGAAGAGATGCGACTTGTAGACCGAGCGCCACGGCGCGATGTGGTCGGTCTCGGTGCCGACGACGAACATCGGCGCCTCGATGTCCTTGAGCGCGACGACGCGGCCCTCCACGGCGAACCGGCCGGCGGTGAGACGGTTCTCCAGGAACAGACCGCGCAGATACTGCGAGTGCATCAGGTATGGCAATCGCGTGACATCCTCGCTCCAGGCCTGGATGTCGAACACGCCGTTGCGCTCGCCGAGCACGTATTCCTTGATGATGCGTGACCACACCAGATCGTTGGTCCGCAGCATGTGGAAGGCGCCTGTCATCTGGCTGCCGCGCAGCACGCCTTGCGCCCACATCATGTCCTCGAGAAACGCGACCTGGCTCTCGTCGACGAACAGCATCAGGTCGCCGGCCTCGCTGAAGTCCGTTTGCGCGGCCAGCAGGGTGAGCGAGGCGAGCCGGTCGTCGCCATCGCGTGCGAGAGTCGCGGCTGCGATCGTGGCGATGGTGCCGCCGAGGCAGTAACCGGCCAGATGCACGCGCGTCTCGGGCAGCGCACTGGCGATGGCGTCGAGCGCCGTGGTGACGGCGCGGCGGTAGTCGTCGAGCGCGATGTCGCGGTCGTTCGGCCCGGGATTGACCCACGACAGCATGTAGACCGTGAAGCCCTCCCCGACCAGATAGCGCACCATCGAGTTCTCGGGGCTGAGATCGAGGATGTAGTACTTCATGATCCAGGCCGGCACGATCAGCAGCGGCTCGCGGCGCACGTCGGTCGTGGTGGGCCTGTACTGAATCAGCTCGAACAGGTCGCAGCGAAAAACCACGGTGCCGGGCGTCGCGGCCAGATCGCGCCCTACCCTGAACTGACTGGCGCTGCGCGGCGGTGCCCCGGCAATCTCGTTGCTGATGTCCTCGAGGCGATTGGCGAGACCGCGCCAGAGGTTCATGCCGCCACTCGCAAGTGTGCGCTCGGCGAGCACGGGATTGGTGAGCAGGTTGTTCGAGGGCGAGACCACGTCGAGCATCTGGCGCACCATGAAGCGGACACGCTCGGCGTGCTTGGGCGCCATGCCGCGGATCGGCGAGGTTGCGAAATCCCACCACGCCTCCAGCGCCAGTTGTGACTGGACGAGGTAGGAGGATGGCAATTGATGCCAGCCGGGTGCATCGAAGCGGTGATCGTCCGCATCGGGTGCGAACGGCGGCTGCGCGCCCTTGTCGGCGATGTTCGCCGCAAGGTAGTGCGCCAGTCGCGTCTGATAGACAAATGCCGCCATCAGCAGGTCGAGCTGGCGTCCCGGCGCCTGCGACAGGTGCAAGCCCCAATCGAACCAGGCGGCGCCGATGGCGTGGGGCGACAGACCCTGCGTAAAGCGCGACGTCGCCGAGCGCATGAGCCGGTCGAGGTGTTCGTACTGCGGCTCATAAGGCAACGGCCGGCCGTTGCCATCGCCCCACGGTTCGATCGGCGTCGAGGGCGCTGGAGCTATTGGCTGTGGCGGCATGTCCTGAGGTCTCGATGCGAGAGGCCCCGGCTGTGACGAAGGCAAGTCGTGGTTCGCCGCGTCGGCTGCCGGTCGTGTCAGAGACTGCGGCATGGGGTGGCTCCTCGATCAGCTTGCGTGCAGGCCTTCACGGCGACGCAGCGGAACACGGCACGCTTCGGGATGCGAGACCAGGAAATGGCGCAGGACGCCGATCAGCTCGTGGGCATGTTCGCGCCGGTGGTGCCGTCGCGCTTCCGTGATGTCATCGAGGATCATGGCGCGGATGCGCTCGCAGCCTTCCGGCGATTCCGACAGATACTGTGCGAGTCCGATGGCGGCCATCTCGGGTACGTGCTCGTGTTCGGCGACGGCGCGTACCTCGTCCTCGGTCAATCCGCAGAAGGCGAGACAATCTTCGAGGGTAATCATGGCGCATACCACAAGGCTGTTGGCGCACCGCAATAATGCTTCGCAGGCGTGGCGTGCGGCGTTGATCGCCGTCAACACCCGGGGGCGGTGGGGGCCCGGGCTGGTGACCTGGGCAAAAAGGCCTGCGGATCGTCGGCACTGGACTGTCGCAAAAATGTCATAATCGATTGCGGATGCCCCCTCGGACCATGTATTGCGGGCCCCGAGTGCAATCGGTGGCGGTCTCCTTCGGACTGCTGCGGCAGGGGGTTCCCAATGCGCAAGCGCATCCAGGAGATGATGTCCGGCATGTTCGGACCGTCGCGCAACGATCAGTACGCGGCGATGCTCAAGCGCGTCTCCACCATCGCGCTCGAATGCGCGGCGCACTTCCGCGCCACGGATGCCCAGGACGTTGCCGGCGTCATCGCCTTCGAGCATCAGGCCGACAAGGTGGTCGGCGAGATCCACGAATTGCTCGACAACTCGTTCATCATGCGCTTCGACATCCCCGACGCGATGCGCCTCGCCGACGATCTCGACGATACCATCGACGGCATGCGCAAGGTCGTGCTGCACGTCGATGCCTACCGCAGCGTGCTCGGCGAGATGCGCCCCGAGGCTCGCGAGCTGATGGCGCTCGGCGGCGAGATGCTGGTTCACATCGATTCGCTGATCTCCATGCTGGCGGAGCCGAAGCTGTCGCTCGCCCGCGTGCGCGCCGTCGCCGACACCGTCGATGCGATGGAAGCCAAGGCCGACAAGATCGTCGCCGCGCGCGAGCGCGAGCTGGTGCTCGAGTTCTCGCAGGAAGGTCGCCCGACGCTCGGCTTCATCGCCTGGCACCAGCTGTTCCACATGCTCGAGCGCATGACCGACGACGCCAACCACTGCGCGCGGCAAGTGCTGTCGCTGGCGCGCAAGGAGGCGTAGGTGACCGCTCTCACCCTGGGGCTGCTGATCGCGCTGTTCTTCGTGCTGGCGGCGGAGTTCGTCAACGGCTGGACCGATGCACCGAATGCCATCGCGACGGTGATCTCGACCGGCGTCATGACTCCGCGTCAGGCGGTCGTCATGGCGGTCATTTTCAATACCATCGGCGCCATGTCCGGCACGGCGGTGGCGGCGACCGTCGGCAAGGGCATCGTCGCGCCCGCGGCGCTGACGGTGCCGGCGATCACGGCAACCATGGTGTCGATCATCGCCTGGGGATCTCTGGCTGCGCGCCTCGGCATTCCGGTGTCGAAGTCACACGCGCTGCTCGCCGGTCTCGCCGGAGCGGGCTTTGCCGGCGGCGGCCTCGAAGCGCTGCAATGGGCCGGCTGGCAGAAGGTCGGCATCGGCCTCGTGCTGTCGCTGGCGATCGGTTTCGGCGGTGCCTTCCTGCTCGGCCGCCTCATCACGGCGGCTGCCGCCAATGCGACGCCGACGCGCGCCAAGCGCTCGTTCGATCGCCTGCAGATGCTGTCGGCGGCGTTCATGGCGTTCAATCACGGCCTCAACGACGGGCAGAAGTTCATGGGCGTGTTCGCCATGACGCTGCTCGCGGGCGGCGCTATCCAGACGTTCCATATCGACACCTGGGTGATCATCGTCTGCGCGCTCACCATGGGCATCGGCACCAGCTTCGGCGGCTGGCGCATCATCCAGACGGTCGGCTCGAAGATGACGCGGCTGACCTCGTGGCAGGGCTTCGGCGCGACCACGGCGGCGTCCTTCACCATCTTCGGCGCCTCGCACTACGGCATCCCGCTGTCGACCACGCACACCATCACCAGCGCGGTGGTCGGCGTCAGCGCCAGCAAGCGTGCGTCCGACGTGCGCTGGGGTGTCTTGAAGAAGATCGTCATGGCATGGTTCGCGACGTTCCCGGCCTGCGCGCTGCTGGCCTTCGTCGCGGCGCTCGTCGCCAATCGGCTGTGGGCCTGATCAGCTCTCGGCACCGGCCTTGCGGCGGCGCTTGCGCCCGGGCAGGAGCTTGCGCCTCGGCGCCTCCTCGAGCAGGGCGACCGGAGCCGGCGCCACCTCGATCTCGGGCAGCGTCTCGGCTCCGAGCACGCGCGCGAGTTGCGTCTTCAGCTTCTGTTTGGCGGGCTCCGCCGCCGCCATGATCTCGTCGAGCTTGAGGAAATCGAGCACCTGATAGCGGCTGGTGCCGCCCTCGATGAAAATGTCGGGCCGCACCGACTTCAACTTCTCGCGGATGATGGTGCGCTCGAAAATGAAGGCGCTGGCGAACAGGGCTTCGAGGGCGCTCGGGCGATCACGACCCTCGGCTGGCACCGGCGCGCCGGAAACGTCGATGGCGACGACGATGTCGACCTCACTGGAAATGAGATCGAAAGGCAGCGGATTGGAAAGGCCACCGTCGATCAGCGCGCGGCCGTCGACGACGACGGGCTGGAAGATGACCGGCAGCGCCATGCTGGCGGCGACGGCTCGGCGCAGCGCGCCGGAGGTAAAGACGTACTGCTCCTGCTGATAGAAATCGGTCGCGACGATCTTCAGCGGGATCGGCAGATCGGCGAAATCGCGCACGACGCGCGTCGGCATCAGCGTTTCGAGAAGCGAGGCGGGATCGAGCAGCGCCGTACGCTGGCCGAAGAACCCGAGGAAGCGGCTGGCGACGGCCTGTGCGCGCGCCGCGAAAAGATCGCGCACGAGTCCGAGGCGCTGCGTCAGGACTTCCTCGGTGTGGGCGCGGATGTCACGTGCGGAGAGTCCTGAAGCGTAGGCCGCGCCGAAGATGGCGCCGATCGAGGTTCCGGAAATCACATCCGGCTTCACGCCGAGTTCGTCGAAGGCTTCGAGAACCGGGATGTGGGCAAGACCGCGCGCGCCGCCGCCGCCGAGCGCGAGCCCGATGCGCGGCCGCCGTGCGGTCGTCTCGGCTGGCTTTGCGTCGCCCTGTCGTGCCTTGGCCTGCAAGCCCGTCTCCCGGTCGCGGTGGTTCGTGCCACTGCAACATATAGGACATCGGTTGGCGAAGCGCTAAGGCGGGTTCGGTGCCGCGTCAGGTGTCGCCGCGTTCCCGCGCAATGGCGCGCCAGCCGATGTCGCGGCGGCAGAAACCCTCGGGCCAGTCGAGACGATCGACGGCGGCATAGGCGCGCTGCTGCGCTTCGGCAACGGTCGCACCGCGCGCAGTGACATTGAGCACGCGCCCGCCGTTGGCGAGGATGCGCGCGCCGTCGCGCACGGTTCCGGCATGGAACACCTTGACGCCCTCGACCTTGTCGGCTTCGTCGATCCCCCTGATCTCGGTGCCCTTGCGCGGCGTGCCGGGATAGCCGTCGGCGGCCATGACGACCGTCAGCGCGGCATCGTTCGACCAGTCGAGGCGCACGGTATCGAGCCCGCCCGTCGCAGTAGCAATCAGCGCCGGCAGGATATCGCTGTCGAGGCGTGTCATGAGCACCTGGCATTCCGGATCGCCGAAGCGCACGTTGTATTCGATCAGCTCCGGACCCTTGCGCGTGATCATCAGGCCGGCAAACAGCACGCCCTTGAAGGGATATCCGCGCGTCTTCATGCCGGCGACGGTCGGGCGGATGATCTCGTCCATGGTGCGGCGGATCATGTCGTCGGTCATCACCGGCGCGGGCGAGTAGGCACCCATGCCGCCGGTGTTCGGTCCCGTATCGCCATCACCGACGCGCTTGTGATCCTGCGCCGCGCCGAAGGCGATCGCCGTGTCGCCATCGGAGAGCGCGAAGAAGCTCGCCTCCTCGCCGTCGAGATATTCCTCGATGACGACTTCGGAACCGGCGGCACCGAAGGCGCCGTCGAAGCATGCCTCGATGGCGGTGATCGCGTCGGCTTCGGTCTCGGCGATGACGACGCCCTTGCCCGCGGCGAGGCCATCGGCCTTGACCACGATCGGCAACGGCTTACCTGCGAGATAGGCTTTCGCGCTGGCCGCGTCGGTGAAGCGCGCGTAGGCTCCGGTCGGGATGTGAAACTCGGCGCAGAGATCCTTGGTGAAGCCTTTGGAGCCTTCGAGTTGCGCGGCGGCCTTCGACGGACCGAAGCACGAGATGCCGGCGTCGGCGAGGGCATCGGAGAGCCCGCCGACCAGCGGCGCCTCCGGGCCGATGACGACGAAGCCGATGCGCTGGTCGCGGCAGAAGGCGACGACGGCGGCATGGTCGTCCGCATCGAGCTTCACGATCTTGGCGGCTTCGGCGATACCGGCGTTTCCGGGCGCGCAAAAGAGGCGGCTGCACAGCGGACTTCTGGCAATGGCCGTGGCGAGGGCGTGCTCGCGGCCGCCGGACCCGATGAGAAGGATGTTCATGCGTTCCGCCCGTGCTCGAGGCCGTTGCCGGTGATACCCGGCGATCACGTCTGGGGATGGCTGCGCGGGTCGGAGGCCGCACACGCGGCCCGTGGTGTATCATCGCCCGGCCTAGCGAGGAATCGAAACGATCGATGCCCACAGAAACCGACACCGCCCGCACGTCCGCCGCCGGTAA
>ERZ1645187.1233-NODE-1233-length-23876-cov-183.289576_pt1 | contig 23876 bp, 15 predicted proteins | sample MGYA00575352_ERZ1645187 | MGnify/ENA primary metagenome ERZ1645187 (study PRJEB40837, sample SAMN11349314) | freshwater sediment metagenome | isolation source: river sediment | host: Sediment | place: India: Wazaribad , New Delhi | collected 2017-02-21 ...
AGTTTGATCCCAGCCAGGGCTCGGGTTTTGACATCGACCGGGAATACGAGGCGGCATTGGCGCTGTATCGGGACGCGGGCGCCTCTCTCCCGGCGTAAACCTGGGCCAAGGTTTCTAGCAGGCGATCAGGGCGTGTTAGGCCACCCCTGCCCCTCATCTCAGGTTTCCTACCGTTACCCAGGAGAGCCGGGCCTGACCCGCCCCCCCCAAGCGCCAGCCGGAACGCCGACCATGCAATTATGGAACCTGCGGTGTCGGAACTGGACGCACTCCGTCTAATCCTCCAGGTACCCTTGTGCCTGGTTCCTTAGCCCGAGGTGTTGCCCATGTCCGGTCGTTTCGCCCCACTTGTTGCCCTCGTCCTCCTATCCCTCACGCGGTTCTCCGCGGCGGCGGACATCCAGCCCGTGCCCAAGACCGGCGCCTGTCCCCCCGGCTACTACAGCTCCGGCAACTACTGCGTCCCCAACAACAGTGCCAAGCCCGTCATCGGCAAGGACGGCCCCTGTCCGCCGGGCTACTACTCCAGCGGCAACTACTGCCTGGGCCGGCCCGACAGCAAGACGGTCATCGAAAAGCTCGGCCCCTGCCCGCCGGGCTATTACAGTTCTGGCAACTACTGCCTGCAGAGCCGGTGAGTTCTATGTTTTCCTGGTTTTTGGTCGGTAAAATTCTTGTGCCTTCACCCCGATCAAATCAGCACCCCTACGCGGCAATCCAATAATGCGAGGCCCATATCCATGGAAGAATCAGAAATAGAAGTCCAATTCGCCATTGATTCCGCGGATGGCAAGGAACTTATTCAGGAATATCTGGCGAGCGGCTCAGAAGAGGTATTCGAGCGCTTCTTTTGGGTGCGGGTAAATTGGTGTGGTGGTTATCCTCTGGTACACGACCGGTTTGTCACCTATGGCGCCTTCGAGGATTTTTTAACCACCATTGGACCTGATCAGTGCTACCTCTTATTACCTAAAATGCTCCAACTGGCGGAGACGGTACCGGATTCCCATTTCCACTGCGCGTTACACCTCTTAATGAAGCTGATCCCGGATGACCGGACCAGTCCAAGACCAGCCGGTTTTTCAGACAGTTTTTTGCGACTCCGGCTGAGGGCGGAAAAGTTGAGTTTTTTGCCCAATCTCGAACGTGCCTGGGACCAACTTGCCGAGAAACAGCGTTACCTGGAAGCGGAAAATGATCCTTTGCGCATCTATACCGCCAAGCAGTTGGGAGTGAGTGGCGGCTTCAATAAGTTTTTTACTATCCCCTTACCAGACTCGACCTCTGCGGGCATGGAGGATTGTCGAGCAACACCTTGGCTATTGGATAAAAAATTCCAGGAACTCGGGGCTGGTCCGGATGATCGACAGCTCATTTTCGTCACCCAAATCGAAGGGGCCTGGTATTGGGTCTGGCGTTTACCTGGCAAGGTTGGTAGCGCTCATCTGGCCCGGATCGTTTTCTTACGGCAGCCTGTGGCAGGTGACCTGGGGTTGGGGTACTGGGACTTATACCAACAATTCCCTGAACGCGACACACCAAGGGAAATCTCACTACGTTTATTGAAGATTGAATTCCAACCCCACCTTCTTGATTTTTTTGAACGAGAGAACAAAGCACAAAACGAGGTTGATCGCACGCCCGCGCTGACCACCAAATGACCAGAACCGCAACCCGCCAGTCAGGACCGGCTCTCCCGGTCAACCAGCTTGCCTTATGGACAGACTTATCCACAGCAACTGGGGAAAAGTAGCCACAACCTGGCCTGGTCGAGTCTCTCCCGCACCTGCGAACTCTCAGTGTGCATCGACGACGCGGACCTCAGCCGCCAGGCAGCGACCCCACATCTGGTGAGGCTGGACGCTGGACCACATCCGGACCATCTTCCCAGACCAGCGCCCTGACCACGCCCGATGGTTGCTAACCCTAAGAAAGATGTCCTAGAATAATTAGCACAGGCGTAAAAGCCCGTTGAGGAGCCCACTTTGTGAGGGCGTTGAGTCACCGGGTCTTTCCAAGTCTGTACCGCTTGAAGGTGGAACCCTTCAACCCATTGTGACAATTAAGGTACTAAGCACGTGGAAAAATCGACCACTCTACGTTTGCGCGCGCTTCGGCAAAACACTGCCACCCCGTCCGATCTAGCCCGGGCTGCAACGCCGCCCCGCCCTGTCCAGCCCAACCTCCCGCGCCTCAATCCGATTTCGGTCACCGTCAAGGTGATGATTAGCGAGGCCACGCTGCCCGCCTTCCAGTGCGCCGAAGGCTCCGCGGCCACCTACTTCAAGTTCTCGACCGTACTCGACCATATTCAACAGGTCACGGACCCGTTCGTCTTCGTTCTGCTCCTCAACGAACATGCGCCAACCGTCACGCTGACACTGGATTACGTCGAGGGCCAGGATCTCGCCACCCTGGCAGAGCGGGCCAGGCTCCAACTCCTGGAGACAATAGACCGCGAAGCCGACGCCGTGGCCGCTTTCCTGCGCAGCGATCTTGCCGGACTCCTGACCCTGCTGCTTGGCGCCATTGACCGGTTGAAACGTGACCTGGAGCAGGATTCCGCGACTGTGCTTGGCCGTTACTGGCAGGCCGGCACTGAACAGCTTAGCCAGGAGGCATATTTCGCCCGCTTCCGTGCTGACTACTTAGTTGATGCCAGCCAACAACTGGCAGTGTTGGAAACCTTCAACCACGGATTCCAGACCCTGCGCCAGGATGGGCTGGTACACCCCTTCTTCAGGCCCTTCGGTTGCTTACGCGGGCCAGATTTCCGTGGGGATGACCACGACACCGACCGGCTACTCCTTTGCATGGGTCGCCCCATCAGCCACCTGGCGAATGCCCTGCTCAAGCTGCCGGCCTGGGTACCCCACCGCCCGTCGTTGGAACTGCAAGCCCAGGTCGGGGGGCTCGATGAGTTGCTGGCCGCCCATGAGGCCCGGCTGCAAAACCACACGCAAAAGTTGGAAGAAGCCCTCTTCCAGGAACGTGCGGCGCGCCTAATTGAACTGACGGGCGATGAGCACCTGCGGTTTTCCATCGAGCAGGGTTTTCGCAGCCGCGCGACCTACTTCCGCTTGCTGGAGAAGTTCCTGATCGAGCGGTTGCGGGAAAAAGTAGTCCGGCCCCTGGTCACCGCCGGCCTACTGCCCAGCGAGGACCACGTCCACATCCGGTTCATTGCTTATCACGACGGTGGTGAACTGATGGAGGACGGCTACGAGGAATCCCGCAGTCCCTCACTGGGCGCCCTGAAACTCTTTGCCGCCCTGAAGGAGTTTCTGCGCACCGATGAGGTTATGCACGCCTTCGGGGTGCGCAATGACCTTGACCCGTTGGCCGGGCTCTGCTTCCGACTGGCGTCAGGATCCTACTATGACGATCCTGATCAGGAACTAGAAACCGAGGAAGCCATAGTGGTGGGTGACCTATTTTCCGCCCCGCTGGCCCCGCGGGCTGACTATCTGAACCTGTTCATTGGCAAGCCCTCACCTGCTGTCGGTCAGACTGTCAACCAGGAGGGCCGGCCATGATCACCACCCAGCATGCCCAAGCCCGGATGCAGCAGCGCGGGATCACCCCGGCCGTGGTCGAACTCATTCTGGGCCTGGGCGACCAGAGTTACGACCGGGATGGGTCAACCTACTACCTTCTCCAGGACAAGAAACGCCGGCTGGCCCTGGCCAGCGACCTGCGTCGCATTGCGGGTTCGCTGGAGGCGCCCAATGGCCTCTTCGCTGTGGAAAGCGGCACGGGTGAGTTGATCACCGTCGGCCGCCAGCATCGGCGCCGTCAGCACCGCAAGGCTTACGCCAAGCCCTGACCGCCGTAAGGGCGGCGGCCCAGGGCTTCTCGGCCCTGGCCGCTGCGCCTTGCCTGGCCACCCCATGCCCTTGTCCTTCCGGAGACCGATTCCATGACCAATCCCTGGCTCGCGCTACCAACCACCGCCCCTTACGTCCTCCCGGCGGAGCACAACAAGATAGAACGCTTCAACCACGCCTACCCAGAGCCTGACTACCGGATACGGCTCAATGTGTTGCCCGAGCCCTACATCGGCAACCCGCAGGCCAAGGTGGTCATCCTGAGCCTGAACCCTGGCTACGACGAGACCGATCCCGATTGGCATGCCAGACCCGATTTCAGATCCAGCCTGGTGGCCAACCTGCGCCATGAACCCCAACCCTATCCCTTTTACCCCCTGAATCCCGCTTACAGCGGCTCAGGTATTCACAAATGGTGGCGCTCAAAACTTAACGACCTCATACGGGATACCTCTCTGCCCACCATCGCCCACAACGTCTTGTGTGTCGAATGGTTCCCTTACCACTCCATAAAATACAAGGCGATACCAAAAGGCATCAGCGGGGGACTCCTCCCCTCTCAGACTTATGCGATCAGTCTGGTCACGGCGGCTGTGGACCGGGGCGCGACACTCATAGCCATGCGACGCTATCAGGACTGGGCACAACAAGTACCTGGCCTGCGGGCATACGACAAGGTTCATCACCTGCGTAGCCCGCAAAGTGGCCACTTGTCCTCAAATAACCTAATCAATTATCCAGGAATTGTGAAAGCGCTTTCATGAGCAAAGATGACATTGATGACGTAGTTCGCTTTATCCAATCATTTTTCCGCTTCAAAGCCACCCAAAGGAGGCAAGCCCTGCGCCATGAAGAAAGGGCGCGTAAGGAAGCTGCAAGATCTCATCAGGAATCTTGCGCAGCAGAAGTAGAAAGAAAGAACAATACCATTACTCATAAAATCGCGGCACTCAATAATACACTGCGCGATGGCTTGGGTATAAATTTCAAACCAAGAGATGAGCTGGCATTATTTTTTGGCATCAAGCCATTTAGAAAAAAAACGGACCAGGGGGCACCCGCGTCAATCAACCGTACCATACCAGGTAACCACTCTCAATCCAACGATTGGGAAGCAGATCTATGGGCTAAACCGCCCAAAAGACCTCAGCCAGCGCCCTTATTTGATGAAGCGACGCTGGACTTCAGTAACCTACTGGAAAGGGAAATAGATCACTTTAATTCCGCCCACGTAATCAGCTATTTTGAGCACATGCTTCTGCGTGATACTTATCCCACCGGATTCCCGCAAAAATACAAAATCAGTTATCACACTCATGCAAAAAGGCTCATTGTCGATTACCAACTCCCCAACTTTGATATCGTACCCACTTGTAGAGCCTATAGATACATCAAAACACGCAACGAAGTCGCTGAAATCACCCGCCCTATATCTGAACGTAGAAAAATTTACATTTCACTTATAGCAATGATTGCGTTGCGGGTAATGCATGCGGCTTTTGAAGCAGACACGATGGATTTAATCGAATCCATTGAGTTTTCAGGTTACGTCTATGATATAAACAAATCAACGGGGGCGCGAGGCAAGTTCTACCTTGTTTCAGTTACAACAGCACGTAAAGAATTCGAACAATTACATCTGAACCGCGTTGATCCGTTAGCTTGCCTAATTGGGCTGCATGCATCAATAACACCGCAACCGGATCAATTTGTCGGTTGAAGCCGGAATGAATATCATCACCCTACCTTAGCCCCACCACTCCCCGGACCCTCCCCCCTTCACACTTCCACCTTCAACGCCACGCTGTACCCACCGCCCCCATCGGTTCGCAACGCCAAATGCGGACACCGCGAGATCAGGTAAGTCAGGGACCCCTCAAGCCGGAAGGGATAAAGTGCCGGCGCCGACGGCACCGCCGCCACCGCCAGTGCCCGGCCTCCATAACGGACCAGGGCCTCAATCAGCCAGACGACTAGCGCCTCATCGGCAATGACCAATGCCTCGGGCCGTGACACGCGCTGTCCCCGGGCCTGCCATGTCAGCCCGCCCCAATCCGCCTGGGTTTGCAACACCCGGTTGGCCGCCCGGTAGGCCGTCTCCCGTTCCCCATAAACCTCGGCCACCCGCCGGTGCAATTCGGTGCGGGTACTGTCCCCCTGCAACGCCAGCAGCCGACCAATCGACTCCGCCACCTTGCCAAAAAAAGGGTAGGCGGCCATGGCCATGCCCCAGCACAGCACTGCGGCTACAGGTCGTCCGTCCTGTCCGGCCGCCCGGGCCGCGAGCGCCGCGCCCCGGTCCGCGAACTCCTCCAACCCGGGGCGGGGCTCAAGCCACAGACCGCGCAGAATGGACCGGCTCTTGTTGCGGCCAGCCTGGCCCGGTACCTCCCGCGCCAGCAGCGCCGGCAGGGATTCCGGTGGCTCCAGACCCGCCCGCACCTGCAGGGCAAGGCCGGCCCATGCCAGAGGAATGAAGCGGTCAAAACCGATATGCGGCGCGGCGGGGGGTGCCCCGGGGATGACCAGGTTCAAGGCAGATGACTCACTTTGACGAACGGCACGACCACCTCTTCCACCGCCAGACCGCCATGGGCCAGCAGGGACACACCCTGATTGACGAAGGCCGTGCGGTCCGCGGCAAAGAAGGGCAGATAATCTTCCGGCAAGGCCGGCGTCGGTATGACGACATGACCGGGGAACTGGCGGACCGCAGCCTCGCGCAGAGCTTCAGAGCGATACACCCGCACCCGTTCGCCAGCCGCCTCCACCGCCAGTCCCTGCCGGGGCCGGCCCACGCCGTCCGCCGCCACGTTACCATGATCGGCGGTCAGCCAGACCTGAAAACCCTGGTCCAAAAGCCTGTCGAACAGCCTTTCCACGAAGCCGCTGGCGCACCAGGTCCTGAGCTGGCTGGCCAGACCCTCCTTGCCAAGGACGGTGCCATGAGCCATGTCGTCCACCGTGTTGACGACGAGCCCGGCAACCTTGAGCGGCGGCCGGGCCAGTTCCGTCTCCAGGGCATCCAGGTCCGGCGGCCGGCGCAGTCCCTTGCGGTACAGGACCTCGCCAGCGTGTAGGCCCTGGTCCTGCCAGAAACGCAGCCAATGGGCCGGCTCCCGCGCGGTGGTCTCGATGGAGCCGGCGAACTCCCGCGGCTTGGAGCCGCTGAACAGGGCCTGGCGCGACACCTCGGTGATGGTCGGCAGCCAGGCGAAGCAGGTCCCCTCCTCGGCACTGAACCGCGGCGCCCGCGTGGCCAGGGATTCCCGGATCTCCACCCAGTCATCAATCGCCATGCCATCGAACACCACCAGTGCCAGACGCTGCGCCCCGGCGTCGAGCAGCCGGGCCAGGTAGCGTGGTATCTGATGCACCATCGCCGGTCCTGCCGCGACCGGCAGAGAGGGAAGTTGCCAGTAGTGGACCCCGATCCAGCCGGCCAGGGCCTGATCAGCGGCGGTCTGCACCTCGGCCAGCAGGGACTTGAGCGGCCCCCCCTGACCGTCGGGGAGCTGACGACAGCGAACCTGGAGCTCCCCAAGGCGACGGGCGAAGACCCCCCAGTCGCGGTGGCTGGCCGTGGGTCCCGGTACCCCGGCCAGCAGGGCCTGTAACCCCTCCCGGACGAGGGTGCCCAGGGCCATGGGGTCCCGGATCAGGCCGACCCGCGCCCAGTCCGGCGGCTCCTCCGGCAAATGCTCCACCTGTAGCGGATGCAGGCTGCCATCCTGAAAGAGGTTGTCCACCAGCATGCGGATGTCGGGGTGCTCGAAGGGAATCCTGATGTAGGCAGCGGAATGCTCCCCCGGTGGCTCGGCGATGCGCGAACCGCTGATGCCCAGGTCCCGCAACGCCCCGGTCCAGGCTTCCTGGACCGTGCGCAGCAGAAATCCCGGCGAGGTGAACAACCGGCGCAGCGGCAGACCGGCAAAGACCGGCCGGGCCGCCAGCACCGCCACCACCTGGTCGGCCAGCATATCCGGCAGGGGGGTCTGGCGATGGTGGAGCCGCAACAGTTCCCGCCACAGATCCACCGGGGTGTGGATGAAGTACGGCCCCAGGCTGTAGAGATGGGTGAGGATGAAATCCCGGGTAGCCGCATCTCCCATCACCTGGGCGGCATGCTGGTCCTGGGCGGCGAACAGGGACGCCCGCTGCATCGGGTCGAGCTGGCGCACCACGCCGTAACTCAGGCGCGGGTAGAGTTCCGCCAGGCTCAAACGTGCCAGACGGGCCTGCCGCACCCAATCCCAGGGCAGGTCGTCGGTGTCGGCGGAGCGGCGATGCAGTACCAGGGATGGCTGTGGTCCCTCATCGCCCCGGTCCCAGGCTGACCGGTAGCGCGACTCGTAGTCGGCGCGGAAGGCGACGGGATCATCGAAGGGCAGCACCTCGAAGCCGCGCTCCTGTAAAGCGGCCAGGATGCCTTCCTCCAAAAGGACATCGTCAGGGTCCGCCGCGATCCACAGCCGTGACAGGTCGGCGGGGAATTCACTGAGGATGCGTTCTGTCCAGGTATTCATATCACTATGGCCTGACGTGCAGACCATGAATGCTTCATCGTTCCGTAGTCAATCAACCTGATTTATTACCGGATACGGCCCACGCTGCTGCTGATTGTTCAGGCCCAACCTAACCGGCACTGTAGAGGTTCGCACAGTAATGGTAGGGGTGGTGATCAGCGAAGCGCCCGAGATTATCCAGAACGGTCAGAATTTTACATGTCTCGGTACCACCATTGAGCGGACCGCGCAGGCCGCGTCCGACCATCTGCATGTAACTCACCGGGCTCTTTACCTGGCGGGCAATGAGGACAAGATCAGTACTCGGGGCATCGAATCCGGTCGTCAGGACGCTGTGATTACACAGAACCCGTATTTTTCCCTTCTGAAACTGATTGAGGAACCAGCGGCGGGTCGTTGGCGGGGTTTCTCCGCTGACGGCCCCCGCAGATATACCCGACAAACATAACCGGGCGGCCATTTCTTTTGCATGGTCAACGGAATTGGTAAAGAACAGGATCTGTTTTGCATCACTGCTCCGAATCTCCTCGATCAGCAACTGGTTCCTGCTCACATCCAGCGCCAGTTCGCGGTTGATCCGCTCAAAAATCCCATCCAGGCGGAACTCGTCCTGGCTGTCGATCAGGTTATCGAGATCAGTAAGCAAGGCGCGCGAAATCGTGGCGCCGGACCGTAATAGCGCATGTTCAGCACGCGCAAGAAATCGTCCCGTCAACAGTTTCTGATGGAGCCTTTCCTGATCCGCGGGGAACCACCGCTGATCAAAACGTCGGGCGAGCCGTAGGCTCTCTTCATCATCCATCCGAAACGGGGTGGCGCTCAGTCCGATCAGAGGGGGCTCCTTGTCGTTGGCATGCGCCGATCGCGCGGTTGAGACATCAAGCCAGCGCAGCAGAGAGGTATAGCTTCTGGTGATGGCATGATGACATTCATCAACCACCACCAGACCCGGCCGGGAGAGCCATTCAAGGGCATTCACCCCGATCCGGCTATTCAGCGTCTGGATGGTGGCAATAGCGACGGTCGGCTCATGTTCGCCGGGCGGTACCGGGTTGGCATGTCCCCCCCAGAAACGAATGACCCTGAGATCCACCCCCTGTGCTCCGAGATTGATCCACACCTGACGGAATGCCTGCACCGCCTGCTCACACAGTTCGTCCGTCTGGGCGATCCATAACACCGTCCTGTCAGACCCCAGGGGCTTGAGCACAAGTTCAACCGCGGCCTGGACCATCACGCGGGTCTTGCCACCTCCAGTGGGCAAGCTGACCACAGCCCTTCTACGTCCGGTACCGGTGCTTATCAGTTCCGCCAGACCATCACGTACCTCCACCTGATAATCATGCAACGACGGGAGAGGAATTGGTCCAGAGACCAGGATTTCTGGATCCCGCCGTGTTCCTTGTCTTTCAGCATAGGCATCCGGGAAGCCCAGCCCGGCAACAAATACCCGGGCTTCCGCCGTGCCCCATCGAATCGGGGGCCTGAGATCAGCCGCCACGATCGCCTGGTAAATGGCATCTTCCTGCAAAACCGAGGGACCCAGCAGTTCGACGGCAAGTCTGGCAATCAGCAACGGGGACGCATCATCGGGTAAGGCTCTTCCCACGGCGGATCCCAAGGCAATACGCAGCGCATAAACCTTGTTATCCACTGCCCGAAGTAGGCGTTCACCCAAGTCGGTTCCCTCGGCAACTTTTTCCCGGCGAGTATCCAGGGTCGCATCAGCAATCTGGCGCACGGCTTCGTCCGGTTCACAGGACAGCCACCCCGCGACGGCCGCTTCCTTCAAAATATGACTAAGACATTCCTGGCGTGACAGACTGTCAAGTTGGTCGCGGTCGAGGTAAAGCACACCTTCCCAATGGGCGCAGGGTATCTTCGCCGCGTGGCCGCTGAGTGTCGTTCTAAGCCCACGAACCACTTGTGTGAGGCTCATCGGCCCCATGCCATCTGCCAGGACGGGAATGATTTCCGGCACTGCCTCTTGGAGTAGACCACCGCCAGGTATCTTCTCATCCCATTGAACCTGGAATAGCTCGTCCAGACTGGATGCGCCCTTGGTACGCCAGAGGGCTGCCGCCTGATCGTTGAGTTCGACAACGACCATGCCAAGATCACGCGCCCGAGTAGCCAGATCAGCCGAACCCGTGTAATACACCTCGTTGAGTCCGATATTCAGATCTTGCCCCACCAGTTTGTCTGGAACCCATCCATCATGCGCGGCATCGTTCCAGAGATCGTTCAACAAACCTTCCCGGATAGACCTCCGGTGGACCAGATGATCGGCCACGGCTTCCCAAAAGGCGTGGCGTGAGTTAGTGTCGGTCGGACATGACTGGTCCGGCTCGATTGCCCTTAATTTGGGCAGCACGGGCGCCAACGAATGCACTTTTTCCAGCAAGGGTAACTGGGCTTTTTCGTGGACTGTCCGGAATGGGATGGCGGTTGTACCCACCAGAAGGTGTCCCTTCTCGCACAATAGCCAGAACAAAGGGGCTTGAACTTTCACTCGAGCATATTTGGCACTATCCCGGTTGTGTACTAGCAAAATATCCCTCTCGATAACTTCCTGTGTCTTGATCAAAGCCAAAGTCAACCTGGCGTTAGCAAGTCCTTTCAGTTGGTTCAGCAACACAAAACCAGAGGGCATGTTGATACGCCAGGCCAGGAAGCTTTGCGGGTTCATGTTCCGATGGTGCTGGCGATAAGCCTTGATCGCCATGTTGGTCCATTGAATCATGATACCGTAGTAATCAACCCGGTAACTATTGCTAGTGTAGCCTGCCCCAAGCAGGTCATCACGCTCAACAGGTACATTCCCCTGGGGCTGGTCGCTCAAACCCAAGGAGGTCAATTCTTTACGATCAATTTCATGGAAATTTTCATCAAAAAGCACATCGTCGTTGTCACCGCAACTATCGCTGGCGGACACAATGGAGCCTGGCATCAATACAGCATCGGCATATTGCCACGAGCCATCCTTACGCCTAATTCTTATCTCAGATGCGTGCCGGATTATAATGTCCCGACGTTCATTCATTTCTCCACACCTAAGCGTAATCCAGAAATTTCGCCATGCTTCATCTGTGTCGGTTTGTTTTGCTAATTTCAGGACGTTTTCAATAACAGGACCCCAGTTGCCCTCCACAATGCTCCTGACTCTGAACACATCAGTCAGGATTACCCTGATGGCCTGATCCTCGACGAGTTCGTCAGCAACAAACTGTTGTCCTGGGATCTGCTGCGCAGGCAAACCCATGACCACTTGCCCAGCGGGAGCAAGACAACCTTCCCGGGTCGGGATAATGGCCAAATCCGCACGGACACGGCTCCAGTCAAACCCGCTGATAACCTGGGCGCAATCACTGGCAAGAAGAAGAATTTCCCTTGCGGTATCCATCTCAGGCGTGGCGATATCCTCCATCCAGTTCCTCAAACTTCCCATAGCCAATGCTGGCAAGGCCCCACTGACCAGCTCCGATCCTGAGTTCAGGGGGATGCGTCTGGCGAGCTCGCCCAGGCGGGCCTTCCGGTCACCTTCCATACAGCTTGGGTGTACCCATTTTTTCATGGCATCAGGGGAAGCCAGTTCGCACCAGCGTTCAAGCAGTGTGTTGTCTTCCAGCGGCATCCTTCGCAGATGAATTCCATATTGCAGTTGCCCGCTGGCATCAGGTATCACCTTGGATGCCATAATCCCCAACCAGATAGCCTCGACCAGCGTGGCCCCCACCTCGTCCTTGCGGTCCAAGTTGCGTGGGAAATAATCAAGGACTTGACCCGGTGCCGCGGTATCGGTAAGCCCAGGCAGAGCCTTCACGATCATCCCCGCCGCCTCCAGCATCAGGGCCTGGTTCCACTCGCCATCGATGATTGCCTGCCGGTCGCTGTTAAGCTTCCAGGGTGCATTCAGTATCCCCGGCACCCGGGTTTGCGATCCGGTGGGGAAAAAGGCCCAGAAGGTACCCGCCTCCTGGCGCCGGCTATCGACTGGTATCGCCCATGCGAGAGGGACCTCGTCCCGCTGATGTAGGTGAGTAGCATCGGCCCGTGCTGCCTCACTCGTGATCCGGACCTGCTGCTCGAAGATGCGCCAGAGGGATTTTTCCTCCCCGTCCATCAGCAGAATATGCTGTCGTTGCGCCTCCCGGATGATTCGCCGGCTGGGTACCGAGGGCGCAAACAAGGTCAGTTGGACCGGGATGGGTAGGAACAAAAGGAACCGTGCGGGAAAACCGCGAATTTCCTCCTCGATATGCCGCGCCATTGGCACATTGACCACCTCGGCACGCACGACGGTACTGGCCCAGTCATAGCCAGCAAGCTGTGCATCGTCGGCGGCTTCCTGCTTCCAGTCCAGGCACCAGGCAAGCCGCAATGAAGGCGCGGCCTGATCCGCTGCCAGACCGCATGACTGCCGAATCTCCCGCTGGCAGCGTTGCGGATCAAAGCGGAGGGATACCGTGCGGCTGAAGAGGTCGATGGTACCGCCCAGCCGGAGGAGAGATTTGAAGCCGATCCCGAAGCGGCCGATCTGATTGCGCCGCTTGGGCGAGGAGTGAGACATGAGCAGGGCTTCGACGCCATCCCGGCTTAGGGGGGTGCCAGTATTGGCGACATAAAGCCGTCGTCCGTCAAAATAAACCTGGATCCGTGATTGAGGCTCCTGTTCCCCACGGTCTTGCCCACGGGCGTCATATTCCTCCAGGATGGCATCGGCGCCGTTTTGCACCAGTTCAAGGATCTGGCGGTACCCGTAGCCACCGGCGGTTACGGCCTCCTCAATGCCGGCATGCTCCCTGATATCCTGCGGCATGCGCTGGTAATTTCCAAGCCGGTCATGGCGCCAGGTTTCGATCATTTGTTCCAGTTCCGGGCTATCAGTCCTTTCCCCCCTCTGTTCGTTACCGTCCTGGAACCAGTTTTTGAAGCCTTTAAACATGCGAACGTTCCCCCTCAGTTTCTCATTTACTTTCCAATAACGGATCTACCCTAATCTTCAGCAACAGCTCCAGTTTTGGCAGGTCCTGAAGGACCGCAACCATAGCCGCCATCGTCATGCCTAATCCTGCTCCAGGTGCTAGAAGCGGCTGCTCAGCGCGGCAGACGAACACACCCGTGCCATGGCCTGCGGGTGGATATCGAAGGCATCGCTAGCCCACCCCCAGGCCTTTTAGAGACGCTCCTGGCGGGTTGTCCAGCACTAAGGGATTCAATTTGCCCACACCAGGCTCCGGGTTCACCACCGGCGGCGCCCGGCGGCGTTGCCGGCATCAGCCCCGGGCCTCCAGGCGTGTCTGCGCCTGGTCATACCAGAGCAGCAGCGTTTCGTCCTCCTGCAGGACCTCCTCCGGGATGCGGCGGGCGACCTCAAGGATGGTCGCGTAATCCCTGTCGCCCCAGGCCTTGCGGAAACCGGCGCGCAGCACCTCCAGGCGGAATTCCCGCAGGCGCCGGCCGGTGAAGGCGCGGTAGGTCGCGAACTCCCGCAGCAGGACCTTGTCGCGCTTCTTCTCCAGGTCCTGGGCCTTGTTGGGGTCCGGGACGTACCAGCGGTCCTGGGCCTTTGCCATCAGGCGCGGGTCGTCCTTGTCCAGGCCGCGCAGGTCCTTGAAGTTGGTCGAGAGGTAGCCGTGGATCTGGGCCGGGACCTCCTCGCCGGTGTAGCGCAGGAAGTTGTCCTCCAGCAGGGCCGCCAGTTCCGGCCGGGCCTCATGTTTGCGCCAGCCGGCGCCGAGCTGGGTGATGAACTCCGGGTGGATCTCCTGGTAGGTGGCGGGACGTTTGCGGAGAAATTCCCGCAGCCAGTCGATGGCGCTGCGTTCATCGGAGACGAACAGTTCCCGTTGCGGCGCCCGGGGGACCTGGGCGCGGCGCTGTTCGTACTCGGCAACCTGTTCGGGGAGAAAGACCATGCCGTCCCGCTCCGGGAAATGGCGCTGGCGCAGGCCCTCCTGAAACTCGTCGCTGGACAGGGGCACCGGGGCCTGGTGCCGCACAAACCAGGCCACGAGGCGGTCATAGATGCGCCGGGGGTCCCGCTCGACGTTGACCTCCAGCTCCTGCCCCGCCCGGACCTTGACGACGGCAAGATTGCGCAGGTGGGTCTGGACGAAGTCCCAGGCCGTTTCAACGGTGGGACCCCGCTCCTGAAAGCGCTGCTCCAGGCCACCGTTGGGCTTGTAGGCGGAGATGACCAGGTCCTGCTTGACGGCCGTGGTGGAGGTGACCTGGCGGTAGCTGCCCTGCTGCTTGTCCAGGGCGGTGACCTCGGCGACGACGAAACCCGCCTGCTGCAGGGCGACCTGGATGGCATTCCATACCGCCGCCTTACTGTTAGAGAACACCACCGTCATCCATCGCCCAGGTTTCAGCACCCGGTGATATTCGGCGAAGCAACTCCGCATCAGGTGCTGGTAATCCGGCAGGGCCTTGTGCTTGAAGCGGTCGATGATGGCCTCGGAGCGGGCATCGGTGGTCACGCCATGCCAGGATTCGACCAGGAAATTCAGGTCGGCGTAGTAGATGTTCTCGCCGAAGGGCGGGTCGGTGAACACATAGTCGATGCTGGCGTCGGGCAGGGCTGACAGGCTGGCGGCGGTGCCGGTATTGACCGCCGCCGTGCAGGAGCCGGGTTGGTAGCCGCGAAAAGCACTGATCAAACGGTCGAGTTTGCCCCCCAGGTTGTACCACGGGCTGCACTCCGAATGCTGCGATGCGACGTAATAGACACCTGTAAGCTGCCGGTTGACTTGTGAACCACCTGGCCGTCCTTGTTGGATTGGCTGGTAACGGTTAAGCACTGAAAGTCCCCAAATCGCCTGCTCGACCATGAACAGGAGAAAGGCGCGAATCCGCTCATCCGGGTGGGACCGGGCCTTCGCCCACAGGAGCCCCATCGCCTGGGCGGCGCGGGGCAGGAAGAAATGGTGTACATGGACGAAGCCCTTGGGGGCGATTCGCGAGCCGTGATACATCGCCTCGATGGGGAACCGGTTGCCGGGCAGCGTGGCGGGCGGCCGCAGCTCCCCGATCCGCTCCAGAACCGCCAGATCCCCGTCATCCGGCTGCTTCTCATAACGGGTTCCGCCGATCCGGTAGGCGATGATCGCCGGTCGGAATTTCACCCGTTTCCAGGGTTCCCCGCTGAGGGGATCGATGCGGTTTTCGAGCACCCGCTCCACCCTGTCCTTGTTCAGGCTGGCACCACAGTGGGGACAGGGAAAGCGCTCGCGGACCCGCTTGCTTTCCCCCTCCAGAGCCTCGTCGAGGAAGTTGATCTCCCCTGCGCACTCGGGACAGGTGAAGATCTCGCTCCAGACGGTGTACTCAATCCGCCCCCGGGTCCGCCCATCCGAATGCAGGGTCTCGTACATCCAGCCGATTTCGTCCTCCACTTCCCGGAGCAGTTGCCGTCCAGCCTCCGCGAAGGCCTGGAGATCGAAAGGCAGGTTGTAGTTGGCGGCGATGAAGGTCGCGGCCGGTGACAGATCATTGAGCACCACCCGCCGCGTACCCCAGCGGGGGGCGGGCCGGCCTTCCTTCTTACAGGCCGTTTCCAGTTCGTAGCGGTAAGCACCGGGCGCGGTCCCGCACCACTGGGCGGCCACCCCGGTCATCCCGGACCCGGCAAAGCCGTCCAGCACCAGATCCCCCGGTTCCGTGTAGTGGAGGATGGACGGGACGATGGCCAGGTGCGGCACCTTGGTGTGATAGGAATGCGCCTTGTAGATCGGGTCGGTCTTGCCCACCGCCACATCGACCGCCAGCGGTTCCCGGGCATAGGGCGCCGCCGGGTCATAGGGCTTGCCGTAACAGGCGACGAAATCCGCCAGCCAGGGGTTGGGGCAGGCGGTGTACCAAGGGGGATCGGACATTGCCAGGATGGCCTCGTCGGTGCCCTGGGGAAAGCCTTCCTGCCGGCGGAAGTCCGGGTCCCGGAGCTTTTCTGCCAGCAGGGCCCGGTAATGGTCCCGGCGAGCCTGGTCATCGGGGAAGGTCTGGCCGAGGCATTCCACGGGTCCGGTCCTGGCGGGTTGATCACGGAACAGGTCAGTCATGTATCAGTTTCCCTTCGGCGGTATCCGGGGTGTGCCGGCCAATCAGAGGTTGGGTTGGGGGCCGGGTGCGGTCCGGGGCACCGGGCGCCGGCCGGCACCTGGGCCCGCGACGGCTGTGCCTTACTCGACCAGAAAGCGCAGCTTGCCGGCATCCTTGCCCTTGCAGCGTTCCGCCAGGTAAGCGTCGAAACGCTTGCGCAGTTCATCCCGCATGGCCGGCGAGCCTCCGCTGAGCAGGGCCTGGCGGATCTCTTCCGAGGTCACTGTCACCGGCTCCAGTTCCGACAGGGCCTCCTGCACCGCGGCGACGAAGCCGGCACTGACGGGTTCCGGCAGACGGCGGGTGCGCAGGAATTCCTCCACCAGGTCGCGGTGACCGGCCTGAAGCAGCCGGAAGTTGTCCCGGATGACGGGATCATCCAGATTATCCAGCAGGGTGCGACGCCAGGTGTCCAACAGGGCGTCCAGTTCTCCGTCCAGGGTTTGCAGAACGCTGGCCGCCGGCAACAGTTCGCCCTGGGCGCTGGCCGGGCGGTAGCCGCAGTGGGGGCAGGTGGGGCTGGCGGCCAAATCGGACTCCACCAGGGCGGCGCAACTTTTGAGCCGGTCCAGCCGGTTCTCGAAGGCCCGGAGCTGGCTGATGTGCATCAGGGGGATGCCGGCCAGGGTGCGCAGGGCCGCGAGGCGGGGGTCTTTGAGCAGGGCCGCGCGGGTCCGGTCTTCCGCCACCCCCAGCCGGGCCTTGCTGTGCAGGGCCATGTAGGCACTGAGGTATTCCTGCCTGAGACGGTGCAGCGCCTGACGGCAGGCGCCGGCCTGGTCCGCGTCGGCGTCACCGGCCAGCCGGGCGTTCAGATCCTGGCGCGTGGTCCTGGCCCGGGCAATCCAGGTGTGATCCGCGGGCAGCACCAGCTCCGCCTGGGACAGCCAGGCGGCGGTGGCGCCCAGCTCGGCCACCCGTTCACGCCATTGCTCGATCTGCCCCAGGGTCGCCAGGTGCCGGGCCTGGGTGGCGATGTCATCCAGGGTGACGCGCAGGTTCCGCAGCTTGCCCAGCGTGTTGTAGGGCGCCAGCCCCTCCAGGAAGGTCTTGAGGCCGGCGAGCTGTTGCTGGCGGTCCTGGATAGCGGGGTCACTCAGCAGGACCTGGCCCCAGAAACTGAGCCGGGCTTTGAGGTCGGTGCCCGCCAGCAGCACGCGGCTGACCAGGGCGGCTACCGCGTCCAGCAGTTGCCGGACGGGTTCCTCCTGCCCCTGCACCACCATCCGGGCGTTGCCGGGCGGCAGCCCCGCCAGTTCAAAGAGGGCGCGCAGCACCTCGGCGTTGAGTTCCCGCGGGGCTTCGAGGTGGCGGAAGGCCTTGAGATCTTCCAGGCTGCGCTCCCCGAGCAGTTTGATCTTGCTGGCGTCGATCTTGTCACCGCTGATCGCCAGGACCAGATGTCCCCCGTACACCAGGGTGGCCAGCACCACCAGCAGCAGGTCGGGCTCCAGACGGGCGCCGCGGGGGTCGAAGTATTCGCTGTCGCTGCCCGGTCCGCCACTGAGCAGCTCGGCCCGGTTGAGGACCTGCCCCTGGCCCTTGGCCTGGAGCAGGTCCAGTACCTGGCGGCTGTATGACGAGGCCAGCGGACTGATACGGTCGCCATCCAGCAGGCCCAGGGCATCGAGCAGGGCGGTCGCCTCCCGCGTGCGGGGGCCGCCGGACAGCCAGCGCAGGGCGGTGATGACGAGCTGTTTGCGGTTGAGTTCGGTAACCAGGTACGGGAAGGTCGGGTACGCGGGGGCCAGGTCGGCAAAGTTCCGGCCGAGGGTCAGGCCGGCGACGACGTTGACCACGTCACGGAAGTTGACCCGGTCGTCCTGGCTCAGATGCGCCTTGTCCCGGAGGTTGATCCCCTGCAGCCAGTCCTGGAGCTTGCGCGTCCTGCCGGCATGGGTCACCTCCAGCGCCGTCATCTGCTTTTCGCGCAACCACTTGCCCATGTCCCGCAGGGCCTGGTCGGCCCTGGCCAGATAAACCGTCTTGGCGTTGCCGGTGGACGTGGCGGCCAGGTCCTGGGCGGCGGCATAGACGGCGATATGGCCGCGCAGGTCCTCGTCCAGCCCTTTGAGGCGGAAAAAGACCTCGTCGCCCTGTTGCTGGTCGCGGAAGCGCGGCGGGGCGAAGGGCTGCAGGAAGTAGAGGTAGAAGTCCCGTGGCGGCTGGGCGGTGGGGCGGTCGTTAGGGGTGCCGAAGAAGAGATAGCCGGTGCGCTCGACCCGCCGCTCCAGCCATTCAATCTGGTACTGCCAGATCTGGAAGCCGGTGACGTAAGTGCTCTCGTCGGTACGCTCCATGAGCTGGCGGATGGCACTGAAATAGGCGCGGTCCAGGGCGCTGTCCGCGAGGGACTCGGCGCGCTTGTCGATCTGGGCGTCGTAGTCGATGTCCTTCCTCAGGTCCAGGTAATACTGGTCGGTGCCGGGTGCCCGGGAGATAAACTGGCCGTTGACCGTCCGCAGGATCTCGCGCAGGGTGGTTTGCACCATGGTCAGCAGGTCGTCGGCCGGATCGCCGCCCATCCCCTCAATGCCCGGCTGGAACAGGCACAGGCCGTCACGCAGTTCCGCGGGGGTGGGGCCAACGGGTACATGGAGGTCGCCGCCGGTCGTCAGGCGCTGCACCGCCAGGGCGGCGATCAGGCGCCGGGCCAGGGGCAGGTAGGCCGGCCGGGTGAAGGCCTGCCCCACGCGCGCGGCCAGGACGCCGGCGACCTTGATCACCGGCCCGATGGCCGGGTCAGCCTGGAGCACGGAGTTATCAGCCAGGGTCTCCCAGAAGCGGTCATAGGCCAGCAGGCCGGGCCGGGTTTCCGGTACCTCGTCGTCAAGCAGGACCTGGATCTGGTCGCGCAGGGTGACCAGGGCGCCGCGCTTTTCGGTGAAGACCAGCCGGTCGAAGGTGTCGATGTACTCCGGGTGGACCGGAAACAGGCGCACGTACTCGTCCAGGCGTTCGTTCATCTGGCCGTAGTAGCGGGTGAAGGGGGCCAGGTAGGCACGGATGCGCTCCTGCTGGTCGGTGGTCTTTTTCAGCAGACGCTCGGCGACGACAAAACTGACGTCCTGGCGCACCAGGGAAATCTGGCTGAAACGGTCCTTGACCCGGCGCAGACTGTCGGCGACATGCTGGAAGCGGCTGCTGTCAAACACCGCCTCCTGAACGCCGGCGACGAAGCGGAAGCGCAGGTGCTTGCAGACCTCGCCGATCTCACGCAGGAAGGACAGGTCCAGTACCAGGGCGTGATCGTCACGCGAGCGCAGGTAATCCAGCAGCTCGTCCACCACCAGCAGAATGCCCTGGTCCGGGTGGACGGCATGGAAGGCGGTCATCATGTCCTCGAAGGCGGCTTTGTTGTTGACCACCTGGTCAGCCGGGGGAAAGTGGAAAGTGACGCCGTGCCGTTCGAGGAAGGGTTGCAGTTCCCGAGTGACGATCTCCCGCAGGGACATTTCGCTGGAGATCTCGATGCGGTGCACCTTGAAGCGGCCGGCAATGGCCGCGGCCGCCGCGGCCACCCCGGGGTGGCGCACCAGGGGCAGGTAAGCCGCGTCCTCGGCCACCAGGGACACCACCGACATCAGGTGGGACTTGCCGGTACCGTAGTTGCCGACCACCAGCAGGCCCCGGTGGTCCACCGCCGGATCAAAGGCGAGCTGGGGGATGAGGACCTGGGCCAGGCGGCGGGCCATCTCGTCCGAGATGACGTAGGTGGCCACCAGTTCCCGGGCCTCCCCGGGCCGGTTGGCGTCAAGGAGCTGGATGACCGACTGGATGGGTTCAAACTGGATCAGGTCCCGGTAGCGCATTGTGTGTCCCTGGTTGGTTTTGTTCTGGGGGATTGTTATCGGCGGCCGTGCCGTCGGGCCGCGGTCAGGGGATAACGAGGGTGTAAAGGCCTTCGGTACTCTCCTCCCGGTATTCGGGGTGCCCGCGGCGGGCATAAATCAGCCTGGCGCCCTGTGGGGTCTGGCGCAGTTCACCCGGCCAGGCCGCGACCACCACCCGGCCGCGTGCAAGTTGCCGGAGCAGGGCGAGGGGGTTGAGCCTGAGGGTGGCATCAAACAGGAGTTCGGGATTATCCAGCAGGCAGGGCCGGGCACCGCCGGCCGGGGGCGGCATCAGTTCCCGAAGCAGGGTTCCGGCCTGCAAGGGGCGTTCCTGGCGCGGCAGGGCCGCCAGCGTGGCGCCCAGCGTGGCCCCGACAGTGAGCACCGGCACTCCGTACCGGGCGGCATAGGCCCGTAGCAGGGCGGTCTTACCGCCGCCCGGCGGGGCCACCAGCAGGATGAGCTGGCTGTGCAGGCTGGCGACATCCGCGACCAGCTCATGCAGCCGTGCGGTCAGATTGGAGGTGTCATTCACAATGTCAGCTCCCCCCAGAGCTTACGTTGCCTTGTCCGTGCTGCTAGACGTTCGGCAATATGCCGAGCCATCTGATCGAAGCGCCAGACCTTCCAGCCTGGTTTTAGATTCTTCTCAGTCATTGCTCCTGTCCTCAGCCCCGGCCGTGATATAGGCTTGGTGGGGGTGCTTGGCGCTCTCGGGGTAGCGCAATTTGAGCTGCCCGGCTCGCACCAACGGCCGGATGTAGTCGATCATCAGGTAGTTGCGATGCTTATCGAGCAGGACTTCCAGCTCATGCAGCGTCATGAACCCCTGGGTGCAGAGTTGCAGCAGCAGGGCGCGCAGCTTGTCTTTGGATTGGCGTTTTCCCCGTTGGGCAGTGATCTGGGTGGCGAGCTGGGGAGGAAGGCGCTGCAATAGGCGGGTCAACGGCAGGTTTGCAGAGAAACCTTCTATGCCCGCACCCAAACCTTCCATGTCCGGGTTGCAAGCTTCTATGGCCGGCATCGAAGCTTTGCCGGCCCCCTGACCAGGGCCCAGGGCAGGTTTTGCGAGTGGTGGCGGCATTGGCGCTGGCGCGCGCAGGGTGTAGTAGGTCCGGTTGCCTGCGCCATGTTTCTCCAGCAGCCCCCGGTCCCGCAACCGCCGTAGCACCCGGCTGGCGGTCAGGGTATCCAAGCCGCTGAAATCGCGGCAGGCGGTGTTGTCCACGGCGCCGGTGGCGCGGACGTAGATCAGCACCTTGACCTCGTCGGCATCCAGCGCCTCGGTGGTGAGCGTGCGCAGCCAGGCGTGGTCATCCTCGGTGAGCAGGTTGTGCAGGAAGAGCGTGACGCGGAACTCGTCCGAATCGCGGCTGGAGTGGAACTCGGGCAGGGTCAGCCCCGCCTCGGCGGCCAGCCGGCGCATGGTCCGGATGCCGGTGCCCTTGGCCTCGGCCAGGTTCAGGTCGTGCAGCACGGCAGCCAGGGTGGGGTTGCGCAGCCGGGAGCCGGGGATGCCGAGTTCCGCCACGGGCTTGAGCGAGTGCCCGACGTTGCGGACCTCGATGCGGTTGCTGTAGCGGATGATCTGGATCGGGCTGTGCAGGCTGTAGCTGCGGTGCATCACCGCATTGGCCAGGGCCTCCCGGATCACCTGGCGCGGCACGATGGGTTCCTGGATGCTGTGCAGTTCCCCCTCGGGCAGGTGAAAGCCCTTGGGCAGCTCGTCGATGATGCTGGCCTCGGCCAGTGGCAGCGCCAGCAGCAGCGGCTTGCGGATCTCGATGGACTGAAAGCGTTGGTGCGGGTCTTCCATCCACTCGACGCCAGCGACGCGGATGTAGTCGATCTTGACCATGGGTAGCAGGCGGCGCAGGGCCATGGACTTGCCAAACAGCAGGATGCCGGCCAAGGTGGGCTGCGGCTGGCCCGCGACGCGGCGCACGGCGCCGAGGGCCTCCAGCAGGTCGTCATCGCTATAGCTAAGCTCTTCGGCGCTCGGGTTCAGCCGGGCGCGCGCACGGCGGTACTCGGCCAGCGCGGCGGGGTCGAAATCGTCCCGGCGGGCGTCGGTGAGAATGCCCTGGTCCGGCCCGGTCCGCGGGCGGGTGTCACCGCGCAGGACCCACAGGTCTTCGTCGGTGCAGCGTTGGTCGGTGGAGCCGATGCGGCGGAACGCGCCCCGCGGCAGGCCGGTGGCCTTGAGATAGACGGGCTTGTGGCCGTGGTCAATTTCGGCCACCTGTACCACGACCAGCGTCTTGCCATCGATGCGCTCGACGGCGATCTCGGGCCGCAGCGGGAAGCTGAGCATGCTGACGCATTGCGTGGCCAGGTCCTGCTGCAACTTGTCCGGGTCGGGCACGCCCTCGGGGCGATAGACGGTGTCGCCCTTAGCGTTGTTCGACCACTCCACCCCCAGCAGCAGGCAGCCGCCGCCCAGGCCGGGCTCGTTGGCGAAGGCGATAAGGGTTTCCAGCACCGACTTGCCGAGCTCCCGCGTCCGTTTAGCCTCGATGCGCGGCGACTCGTCGCTGGCGTTGAGCTCGTCGAGCAGGTCCTGGGCGCTACGCATCGGACGCCTGTAGCCCGGCGATCAAGCCATCCAGCGTCTCCCCCGTGTCAGGGGCGATGTCGGGGTGCATACAACTATCTCCTCTGAAGGGGCCCGGTCGACACCGCGCGCCAAAACCCGGCGGGCCGCTAGCCTATAATTTGAATCCAGTAACAATCTCTACTACCACCCGCGGTCCCTGCCCATGCTCCTGAATGCTAGCTTAGCGCTTAACCGGGCCATGTCCAACCTCCCCGGCGCCGCCCCCGGGCCGCTCCCGCCACCCTGTGCCTTGCCCCTCTTCGCGCACAAGGTCCCAGCCGGCTTCCCCTCCCCGGCGGAGGAGTACGCCGAAGGCACCCTGGACCTGAACCGCTACCTGGTCCCCGACCCGGCCGCCACCCGCTTCGTCACCGTACCCGACGGGGCCCTCCACCACCGCGGCATCCGTGCAGGGGACCTGCTGGCCGTCCACCTCGGCCTGCCCCCCAAGGCCGGCGACCTGGTCTGGGCCGAGGTCGAGGGTCAACCCCTGCTGCGGGAACTGCGCCAGCACGGCAGCCGCTATTGGCTCTGCGCCTATCATCCGGACTTCGGCCCCATCCGCCCGCGCCCCGGTCAGGAGCTGCGCATCCTCGGGGTGGTCATCGCCATGGTGCGCGCCCTCTACCCGGCGAAATCCCGGCCTGCTGTGCGCTGCCACTGGGTATGATCCGCACACACCTGGCATTCCATGCGCCCACTTCGTGCCGTCCTTGCGCACCCCCAGCCAGTTTGCCCTGACCGCCGCCAGGACCCCCGCCATGGCCCGCATCACCAACTTCAACCCACCCGCGGCCATCGCCGCCCTGCTGGGGGACACGCTGAACGTCAACAAGGCGAGCAAATTCGCCTCGGCCTCGGCCTATCCCACCAGCCGCAAGCTCAAGCCGGCACAGCCGCAGATGCGCTGGTCAAACCCCCTCAACATGGGCCACGTCGCCGACTGGCTCATCCAGTTTGGCCCGGCAAGCTGGCGGGATGGCAGCCGGCC
>ERZ1645187.1234-NODE-1234-length-23835-cov-51.525189_pt1 | contig 23835 bp, 19 predicted proteins | sample MGYA00575352_ERZ1645187 | MGnify/ENA primary metagenome ERZ1645187 (study PRJEB40837, sample SAMN11349314) | freshwater sediment metagenome | isolation source: river sediment | host: Sediment | place: India: Wazaribad , New Delhi | collected 2017-02-21 ...
CGGTGATGTCCTGCAGGAACCCGTGCCAGAGAATGCTGCCGTCCGGCTCGCGCACCGGCATGGAATGGCCCTCTACCCAAATCTCTTCCCCGGTGTGCCGCCGCCACCGGAATTCATCCCGCCAGGGGGTCAGGGTCCGGGCGGAAGCCGCGACGCTGGCCCGAACCTGATCGAGGTCGTCCGGGTGGATGATCGCCCACAGTGGAGCGGCGGATTCGGCCAGATCCTCAGGATGCAGGCCATAGAGATCGGCAAAAATCGGGCTGACGTAAGGGCAGCAGGTGCTGCCATCGGGCCGCAGGCGGAAGGAAAAAATGCCGCCGGGCACCGTGGCGACGATTTTGGCGAAGCGGTCTCTTTCCTCGCGCAGTTCCTCCATCATTTTTCGGGAGGCCTGCTCGCTGGCGCGGGCTGCTTCCTCAGCCCGTTTCCGCTCGGTGATGTCCATCGCCGCGAGGTGGCACCACCGATCCGCGCCGGAGAGTACGGCAACGCCTTCCAGATGCAGATGGCAGAGCGCCCCGTCGTCGTGGGCGAGGGTGATTTCGCAGTGCTCCCGGGCGGTTCCCACCCACACTCGCTCCAAAAAGGCGTTGAACGTGGGCCGGGTCTCCGCCGCGATGAAGACCCCCAATCGCCGATTGATCAGGCGGGCGCGTTCCAGCCCGAGCAGCGCCGCAGCGGCCAGATTCGCTTCCCGGATCGTCCCGTCGTCGGTCACGGTCAGGTAGCCCACCGGCGCAAAGTCGTAGAGATCGGTATATTTTTCCAGGCTCCGCTCGAGTTGCTCGCGCAGATCCAACAGGGCGTGGTTTTGCATTTCCAGCTCGACCTGGTGAACCTCGAGTTCATGGAGCAGGCGGTAGTTGTCCGCATCGCTCTGGCGGCGGCTGACAGCGACCCGTTGTTCCCGCAACCGCGCTTCCGCCTGCTCGCGAAGCGATTCGGTCGCGGTGGCGGGATGGTTGGGATCCGGCTTCATGGCGCGCCCCCGCCGGGTTGATCCGGCCCCACCTCGGGTCTGGGTCTGGCCCGCTCGGCTTGCAACGCCGCCTGGGTAACCTCCTGTTCCTGGGTTTTATTCGCCAGTTGCGCTTCCAGTTCGTCGCGGGCCTGCCGCAGTTCCCCCTCCAGCAGTTTTTGGGTGGTGATGTCGAAAAACGTCATGACCACGCCATCAATCCGGTTATCCAGGGTGCGGTACGGCATGATGCGCGCGGTGAACCAGCGGCCATCCCGCGTCGTGACCGGCTTTTCCTTAAAGGCCAGCGTCTGCAACACCTCCGTCACATCTTCGGTCAGCGTCGGGTAGAGCAGGTCCGAGGCGATGTCGGTGATCGGCCGGCCCACGTCGCCCGGAATCAGTTTGATCAGCCGGGCCGCCGGGGTGGTAAAGCGCCGCACGTGGAGCGCCCCGTCCAGAAACAGGGTCGCGATGTCGGTGCTGTTGAGCAGATTCTTCATGTCGTTGTTGGCCCGCGACAACTCCTCGACCTTGGCCTGCAATTCGGCGTTGACCGTCTGCAATTCTTCGTTCAACGACTGCATCTCTTCCTTGGAGGTAGTCAGTTCCTCATTGGTGGATTGCAACTCCTCGTTGGTGGATTGCAACTCCTCGTTGGCGGACTTGAGTTCCTCCTGCGAGGTCTGCATCTCCTCGCGGGTAGTTTGCAAGGTTTCCCGCAACTGCTGGGCCTCCTCCTCCAGATGGGCGCTATCGGCGCTGACGTCCGGCTTGACCGCCTTGCCGCGCCGTTTGACCGTGGGGGGCGTCGGCACGTCGGCGAAGATCACCAGGAGCTTCCCGTACAACGCCGCCGGTTCCCGCAGCGCCCGAACCGTGAGGTCCACGATCCGGTAGTCGCCGTTGGTCCTGATCCGCAGGCCACGCCGAGTAATCGCCTGGGGCGGCGTTTGCAGGATGGCCCGCTGGCACAGACCCGGCAACTCGTCGCGCAAGCCGTCGCGGGCCATGGCGTACAGGTTCCAGTTGACCTGACCGGCCGCCGGCTCCAGATACTGGCCGGTGCGCCCCTTGATGTAGAGGATATTGCCCTGCTCGTTGGTCAGCACCGCCGCCGGGCAAAACTCCCGCAGGAGAATGTCATCCACCAGGGTTTGCAGACTGGCTTCGGACTCGATGGCGCTGACCGCCGCTGGGTGTCTGTTGAGCGGCGGCAGGAAGGTGGCGGGAAACTCCACCGGCTCCACCCGCGTCGCGGACTCCTTGCGCTGATAAAACCGCCCCTTGCCTTCCAGCGGGACAAACAGCCCGGACGCGCTGCCCACAGTCTCGGCGGAACCCAGAAACAGGACGCCGCCGGGATTCAGGCTATAGTGGAACAGGGGCAGCAGCTTCTTTTGCAGGTCCGAGGTCAAGTAGATCAACAGGTTGCGGCAGATCAGCAGATCGAGCTTGGTGAAGGGCGGATCCATGATGAGGTTCTGGGTCGCCAGCGTCACCATCTCCCGGATCTCCTTGCCGATCCGGTAGCCGCGTTCCTCCTGGATGAAAAACCGGCGCAACCGCTCGGGCGACACATCCGCCGCGATGTTCTCCGGGTAGACGCCCTGGCGGGCCTTGTCAATCGCGTCCCGATCCAGATCGGTGGCGAAGATTTGCAGGGAAAATGGCCGGATGGGGCTGAGTTCCACCAGCGCCTCTTTGAACGCGATCCCCAGCGAATACGCCTCCTCGCCGGTAGAACAGCCCGCCGCCCACGCCCGCAACTGGCCTCCGTCGGGCCGGCTGGCCAGCAGCGCCGGCAGAATCTGTTCCCGCAGTTCCGCCCAGGCCGCCGGGTCGCGGAAAAAGCTGGTCACGCCGATCAGCAGTTCCTTGAACAGCAGATCCCGTTCCTGGGCATTCTCCTGCAAGTAGCGGACGTAATGGGCGATCCGGTCGATCTGGTGCAGGCCCATGCGCCGCTCGATGCGCCGGTACAGGGTGTTCTTCTTGTACAGGGAAAAGTCGTGGCCGGTATGCGTCCGCAGCAGGATCACGATCTTGTCCAGCCCGCTCTGGTCCTTGTCGTTCAAGGCCGCCGGCGGTTGCGCGATGGAGGGCGCGTGGCCGAAGTAGGCGACCAACCGCTGATACAACTCCTCCGGGGGCGCGACGATGTCGGCCAGTCCGGCATCAATGGCGCTGCGCGGCATGCCGTCGAACTTGGCCGAGGTCGGCTCCTGCACCAGGGCGAGGCCAGCGATTTCCTTGATTGCCCGCAGGCCCAGCGTGCCATCGCTGCCCATCCCCGACAGGATGACGCCCACGCTCCGCTCGCGCTGGTCCTCGGCCAGGGAGCGGAAAAAGAAGTCAATCGGCAGCCGCAGGCCCCGGGGTGTCGCCGGTTCGAACAAATGCAGGGTGCCGCGCAGCAGCGATAAATCCTTGTTGGGGGGGATCACGTACACGCAGTTTGGCTGCACGGCCATGTGATCCTTGACCTGTTCGACCACCATCCCGGTGGCCCGCTGCAACAGTTCGGGCATGATGCCCCGGTGGGTGGGATCGAGGTGCTGGACGATGACGAAGGCCATGCCGCTGTCGTCGGGCACATGGCGCAGAAACTGCTCCAGGGCTTCCAGACCGCCGGCGGAAGCGCCAATGCCGATGATCGGGAAGGCCTGGGGCGGGGCTGGAGGCAGCGTTTCCGACGGCGCAGGCGCGACGGGGTCTGGCTTCGGGTTGCTATCTTTAGCGGTTTTACGCATGGAGTGGATTCCTGAAGCGAAGAGAGTCGGCCAAACCGTTGGCATCCTGGCATCGTCCAACCAGAGGCTCAATCATTCAAATATGATACATCTAAATCGCTGCGACCGCTGGCGAATATCGCCGCCGATTTATAGGTGAGGTGTGCCAAGCACGGCATTTCGGGCTACCATGACGCATCCATCCCACCGGGATTTTTCGCATGGCTAAACGCACTCCTTTATATGCCCGCCACGCCGCCCTGGGGGCGAAGCTGGTGGATTTCGGCGGCTGGGATATGCCGCTGCATTACGGCTCGCAGCTCGATGAACATCACCAGGTGCGCCGCGCCTCCGGCCTGTTCGACGTGTCGCACATGACCATCGTGGACTTCGCCGAACCCGCGCCGACCCGCGCGCTGTTGCGCTACCTGCTGGCCAACGACGTCGCTCGCCTCTACCCTGGCAAGGCGCTGTACACCTGTATGTTGAACCAAGCCGGCGGCGTCATTGACGATCTGATCGTCTACGACCGGGGCGAGATCGGCTACCGCCTGGTGCTGAACGCCGCTACCCGTGATAAAGATCTGGCCTGGATCACACCCATCGCCGAGCGTTTCGGCGCGGCCTGGCGCGAACGCGACGATCTGGCGATGCTGGCGGTGCAGGGGCCGGAGGCGCTGGCGAAACTGGAAGCCGTCCTCGGTGTGGATACCGTCGCCGCGATCCGCGCGCTTAAGCCGTTTCACGCGCTGGAAGCTAATGGCCTGTTCATCGCCCGCACCGGCTACACCGGCGAGGATGGCGTGGAAATCATGCCACCCGCCGCCCAAACCGCCGATCTCTGGGACCGGATTCTTGCCGCCGGCGTCGCCCCCTGCGGGCTGGGCGCCCGCGACACCTTGCGGCTGGAAGCCGGCATGAACCTGTACGGCAGCGACATGGACGAAACCACCACGCCGCTGGTCTCCGGACTGAGCTGGACCGTGGCCTGGGAACCGGCGGACCGCGATTTTATCGGTCGCGCCGCGCTGGAACGGCAACGGGCCGCCGGCGTACCGCAAACGTTCGTCGGTCTGGTGTTGGAGGAGCGCGGTGTGTTGCGCGGCCACCAGCACGTCTACGCCGGCGACCGCGAAATCGGCCAGATCACCAGCGGCACGTTCTCGCCGACGTTGAACCGCGCCATCGCGCTCGCGCGGGTCGAGGCCGGCGGCGGCGACCGTTGCCAGGTGGACATTCGCGGCAAGCGCCTGCCGGCGCGGGTGGTGAAACCGCCCTTTGTCCGTCATGGCCGCGCCCTGATCGCCTGAACCCAATTGCCAAACTGTTTTGAGGAAACGAGCATGAGCAGCATCATTCCCGCCGAACTGCGTTACACCGAATCCCATGAATGGGTGCGCGCCAACGACGACGGCACCGTCACCGTGGGCATCACCGACCACGCCCAGCACCTGCTCGGCGATCTGGTGTTCGTAGAAATCCCGGAAGTAGGCCGGACCGTGACCGCCGCCGAAAGCTGTGCGGTGGTCGAATCGGTCAAGGCCGCCTCGGATGTCTATAGCCCGCTGGACGGCGCTATCGTGGAAGTGAACGAGGCGCTGGCGGATAAACCGGAACTCATCAACGAGGACCCCTACGGCGAGGGCTGGATTTTCCGGCTCAAGACCACCGCCGCGCTGGAGGGGTTGCTGGACGCCAAGGCGTATGAGGCGATCGCTATCGCCGAGGACGAGGATGACGAAGGCTCGCTGGCCAATCCCAAGCTGGCCGACTGATCGGGGGCGCGTCGCTCATGCCGTTTATTCCCCATACTCCGGCCGATGTCCAGGCGATGCTGGCCGCGATTGGCGCACCGAACCTGGAGGCGCTGTTCGACGAAATTCCTCCGGTGCTGCGCATCGGCGAACTGCCGGCTCTGCCGGAGGCGCTGAACGAGTGGCAGGTCAGCCGGCTGCTGGACACGCGGGCGGCGGCCATGCCCCGTCCGCTCTGTTTCCTGGGCGCGGGCGCCTACGAGCACCACATCCCGGCGGCGGTCTGGGAGATCGTCGGGCGCGGCGAGTTCTACAGCGCCTACACGCCCTATCAGCCGGAAGCCAGTCAGGGCACGCTGCAAGTACTCTATGAATACCAGAGCATGATGGCGGGCCTGACCGCCATGGACGTGTCCAACGCCTCGCTGTATGACGGCGCTTCGGCGCTGGCTGAGGCGGTATTGATGGCGGTGCGGGCCAACCGCAAATCCAAATCCAAACGGATTCTCATGCCGCGCGCCCTGCATCCGCTGTATCGGCGCACCGTCCACGCCATCGTCCACAATCAGGGCATCGAGCTGGTGGAACTGCCCTACGATCCGGTCGGCGGCCATACGCCGGTCGAGGCGCTGGCGACGTATGCCGGGCAGGATTTCGCGGCGCTCGCGATCCCGCAGCCCAATTTCTTTGGGACGCTGGAGGACGTGGACGCGCTGACCGACTGGGCGCACCGGCAAAATCTGCTGGCCATTGCCGTGGTCAATCCCACGGCGCTGGCGGTGCTCAAACCGCCGGGCGAATGGGGCGGAACCGGCGCGGACATCGTCTGCGGCGAAGGCCAGCCGCTGGGATCGCCGTTGAGTTCCGGCGGGCCGTATTTCGGATTCCTGTGCTGCCGGCAGGAACTGGTGCGGCAGATGCCGGGCCGGCTGGTGGGCCGCACCGTGGACCTGGACGGCAAGCCCGGTTTCACCCTGACGCTTCAGGCCCGTGAGCAGCACATTCGCCGCTCCAAGGCCACCTCCAACATCTGCACCAATCAGGGCCTGATGGTGACCGCCGCCACGCTGTACCTGGCGCTGCTGGGTCCAAAGGGGCTGGAACAGGTCGCCGCCGCCTGCCACGCCAACACGCGGGCGCTGGTGGAGCGGTTGACCCAGATTCCGGGCGTGAGCCGGGCGTTCAACCGCCCGGTGTTCCACGAGGCGGTGTTGAAGCTGCCGCGCCCGGCGGGCGAGGTGCTGGACGGACTGCTGGCGCACGGCATTCTCGGCGGCTTCGATCTGAGCGGCGACTATCCCGAACTGGGCCACGCGCTGCTGGTCTGCGCGACCGAAACCCGGGATGAGGCGGATTTGCAACGGTATGCCGAGGCGCTGGCGGAGGTGGTTTGAACACCCGGATTGTTGACAACCCAACAATCCATTTTGCTGCTACCCCCTTTGTTCACTGAAGGAGATTGTACATGGCAACCCTGACTTTCAAAGGCAACCCGATCAACACCAATGGCGATCTGCCTGCCATCGGCGAAACCGCTCCCGATTTCAAACTGGTCACCGCTGAGTTGAAAGACATCACTCTGGCCGATTTCGCCGGCAAGAAAAAACTGCTGAACATCGTGCCCAGCCTCGACACCTCGGTATGCGCGCTGTCTACCCGCAAGTTCAACGAGCACGCCAAGGCCCACCCCGACACCGTGATCCTGGTCATTTCCGCCGATCTGCCCTTCGCTCAGAAACGGTTCTGCGGCAGCGAAGGGCTGAGCAACGTTGTCACCCTGTCGATGATGCGCTCGCGCAAGTTCGCCAAGGATTACGGCGTGCTGCTGGAAGACGGACCACTGGCCGGCCTCACCGCTCGCGCCGTGGTCGTGCTGGATGCCAACGACCAGGTGCGCCATGTCGAACTGGTGCCCGAAATCGCCCAGGAACCGAACTACGAAGCGGCGCTGGCGGCGTTAAAGTAAGGTGGAAATTCGGGACACGACACCGGTCGTGTCCCGTCATCCGCAACGGAATGTATCCATGTGAGGTCAATGATGAAACTGGCTGTGATCGTGCATAAAGCCGAAGAAGGTGGCTATTGGGCCGAAGTGCCAGCTATTCCAGGGTGCGCTACTCAGGGCGACACTTTTGAAGAGTTGCTGGGTAATCTTTACGAAGCTGTAGAAGGTTGCCTTTCGGTGAATTTACAAGACATCCCGGTATCCGCCAATGATCGCCTGATGGAGATCGCCGTTTGAAATCCATCTCCGGCAAGGACTTTGTCAAACTGCTTGAGAAACAGGGCTGGCAATTGATGCGCGTTAATGGTAGCCACCACATTTATATGAAATCGGGTTACCGCGAACGCATCTCGGTACCGGTTCACGGCCATCAGAATTTGAAGACTGGCCTGCTCAAGCATTTCATGGAAGTCGCTGGTATTGATGAATCAGAACTTTAAAGTTTACCTAACCCTTACGCTTCCTGGCCTAATTTGGTGCTCCCCATGCTGATCTTCGACCAGTCCCGTCCCGGTCGCCGGGCGGTTATTCCCGCCGCCGCGCCCGACAACGCCCTGTCCGATATTCCCGCATCGCTGCGCCGCGCACAGTCCGCGCCCCTGCCCGAAGTCTCGGAACTTCAGGCGGTGCGCCACTACACCCGGCTGTCGCAAAAGAATTTTTCCATTGACACCCATTTCTACCCGCTGGGTTCCTGCACGATGAAGTACAACCCACGGGTTTGTCACCGGCTGGCCTCGCTGCCCGCGTTTCTCGCTCGCCACCCGCTGGCGCCGGAACACATCAGCCAGGGCTTTCTCGCCAGCCTGTACGAGTTGCAGGACATGCTGCGGGAAGTGACGGGGATGCAAGCCGTGTCGCTGACGCCGATGGCCGGGGCGCAGGGTGAATTCGCCGGGATGGCGATGATTCGCGCCTATCACGTCGCTCACGACGACCACGCCCGCCGCGAAGTTCTCGTGCCCGACGCCGCCCATGGCACCAATCCCGCCACCGCCATCATGTGCGGCTTCACAGTCCGGGAAATTCCCACCGACGCCCACGGCGACGTGGACCTCGCCGCCCTGCGCCAGGCAGTCGGGCCGCAAACCGCCGGGCTGATGCTGACCAATCCCTCGACCCTGGGCGTGTTCGAGCGGAACATCACCGAAATCGCCGCCATCGTCCACGCCGCCGGTGGGTTGCTCTACTACGACGGAGCCAATCTCAACGCCATTCTTGGCAAGGCGCGGCCCGGCGATATGGGCTTCGACGTGATGCACATGAACCTGCACAAGACCTTCGCCACCCCGCACGGCGGCGGCGGTCCCGGTGCGGGGCCGGTGGCGGCCAACGCCCGGCTGGAGCCGTTCCTGCCGATTCCCGTTGTTAGCAAGGACGGCGACCACTACCGCTGGCTGAGCGAGGCCGACCGGCCTCAGAGCATCGGTCGCTTGTCGGCGTTCATGGGCAACGCCGGGGTGCTGCTGCGCGCCTGGGTTTACGCCCGGATGCTGGGTCGCGCCGGCATGGGCCGGGTCGCCGAATACTCGGCCCTGAACGCTAATTATCTGCTGGCGGAACTGGCGAAAGCGGGCTTCGACCCCGCCTTCCCGCAGCGCCGGGCCAGCCACGAATTCATCATCACCCTCAAGCGCCAGGCCAAAACGCTTGGAGTGACAGCGATGGATTTCGCCAAGCGGTTGCTCGACCTCGGCTTTCATGCCCCGACCACCTATTTTCCGATGCTGGTGCCGGAATGCCTGCTGATCGAGCCGACCGAAACCGAGTGCAAGGAGGAGCTGGACGCTTTCGTGGCGGCCATGGCGCAGATCCAGCGCGAAGCCGAAACCGATGCTGATTGGGTCAAAGGAGCGCCGCATCATCGCCCCATTCGGCGGCTGGACGAGGTGCGGGCTGCCCGCGATATGGATCTGGCCTGGCGGCCGACCGCCGGAGTCTGACTCCCGATGGGATTTCAACAGCACAAGGGCTGGCGCCGGCTGGTCAACGCCACCGGCTATTCCTGGGCGGGGCTGAGAGCGGCCTGGCGCAACGAGGAAGCGTTCCGGCAGGAGGCGCTGCTGTGCGCTGCGCTCGCGCCGCTGGCCTTGTGGCTGGGCGACGGCGCGGTGGAGCGGGCGCTGCTGCTTGGCAGTCTGTTGTTGATTGTGATCGTCGAGCTGCTCAACACCGGGATCGAGGCGGCCATTGATCGCATCGGCCCGGAACGCCACGAACTGTCGGGCCGGGCCAAGGACATCGGCTCGGCGGCCGTGTTCGTGGCGCTGCTCAACGCCGGCGTGGTGTGGCTGTTGATCCTGTTGGCCTGAGGAATATTTTGCTCGGTATTGACCTGCACATCATGAGGAGCCCTCATGGGCATCGACGAAAGACGGCGGCAAAAGAAGCTCGCCAAGAAAGCGGCGGAACGCAAGGCTCGGCAAGCGGAAAGGAAATCGTTGGTGACGGGAGGTTCCGCGAAGCTGGCGGCCCAGTTTCCCATTGGCGATTGCCTGGCGCCCATCGGCCTGTTTGAGGAGGGCATCGGCACTGTGGTGCTGACCCGCTTGCTGCCCGGCGGCGAGATCGCGGTGGCGGGCTTCCTGGTGGATACCTACTGCCTTGGGGCCAAGAACGCCCTGTATCGCGTGCTCTCCCTAGCGGAGTACGACTACTATCGAGGGCAGATCGAAGCGCAGACGCCCTTGGAGCGCGTCCATCCCAGTTGCCTGCGCAAACTGGTCGAGGGGGCGGTCCGGTATGCGCGGGATCTCGGCTTTCCGCCGCACCCCGACTACGCCCGGGCCGCCCAGTTGTTTGGCGACATTGACGCCGCGGCCTGCCCGGTCCGCTATGTCTACGGCAAGGGTGGCCAGCCGTTTTATGTCAGCGGCCCCAACGAAAGCGCCGCGCAATCGCGCAAGATCATCGACACCCTGGCACGGCGGCTCGGCCCGGACGGCTTTCATTACATGACCGCGCTCGGTGGCCCCGAACCCAGTACCAGCACGCCGATGCTGGGTCAATCCGCTCAATTAATCAGCTACGAAATCAGCGACGAACCTCTGGGGGATACCGCCTACGACCGACTGCCCCAGTCGGTCAAGGATGAAATGGAACAGATCTATTACCTGCTGCGTCAAAAACCCAGGGAGACTATTTCCCAGTTGTTGCCGCTGATCGAGCGGCATCCCGAAGTGCCCCAACTTTATAACTACCTGCAATCGGCCTATCAATTGCTCCATGATCGGGAAAACGCCCAACGGATTCTTGATGAGATGCTGGAGCGTTTCCCCGATTACCTGTTCGGCCGGATCGCTTATGCGCGGGATTGCCTGGAACGGGGTGATCTCGACAAGGTTGTGGAAATCTTCGAGGGCAAGTACGACCTCAAGCTGCTTTATCCCGACCGTGAGCGCTTTCACATTTCGGAGGTGTTGAATTTTGACTACATCATGGCCTGGTACTTCCATGCCAAAGGGGATCACGACCGCGCCGAGATGTACTACAAGGTTCTCAAGCAAATTGATCCCGAACATGAAGCAACCCGGGCCACCGACCGGTTGCTCCATCCCTCGCCCATCGCGGCCTGGCTGCGCAAGCTGGCGCAGAAAAGCTGAAGGTATTACGTGGTTTCCGGCCAACCAGCCAACTGCTCCAGACGCAACCCCGGCGCGGCCTGATCGGGGCGCGCGCCGTAGGGAACCACGCCCAGCAGCGGGGCGTTCAGACGAGTTTGCAGGGTTTCCAGATTGGCCTCGAAGCGGGCCATGGCGGGATCAATCCGGTTGGCAACCCAGCCGGCCAAGGTCAAACCCCGGTTGCTAATCGCCTCGGCGGTGAGCAGGGCGTGATTGAGACAGCCCAGCCGCATCCCCATCACCAGCACCACCGGCGCGGCCAGGCGTTGCGCCAAATCCGCCGTGTCGGTGCGCGCGTCGAGCGGTACCCGAAAGCCGCCCACACCTTCCACCCAGACCACGTCCGCCAGTGGCCGCAACCGCTCGAAGGCTTGGCGAATCACCTCGATAGCGATGGGCCGGCCCGCTTCGGCGGCAGCGATGTGGGGCGCGATGGGCGGGACGTATAAATACGGATTGACCCATTCCAGCGGCGGCTGCACCGAACTGGCCGCGAGCAACTGCACGACATCGTCATTGCGCCCGTCGTCCTCGACCCCTGCCGCGATGGGTTTCATGCCGACGGCGGTCAATCCCAACCGGCGCGTGGCGTGCAACAGGGCGCAGGTCACCAAGGTCTTGCCCACCCCGGTATCGGTGCCGGTGACGAAAAAGGCGCTGCTCATGGTCGCGTGGCGATCAGCCACACCCCGTCATAGGTCAATGGCAGTCCCGCCGCTTCCCGCAACTGTTCGTAGCGAGCATTGATCGCCTGCCACGCGCTGCGCCCGAGGGGCGTCGGGCGACGCTGCTCGACTTCACGGGCGCCCACCGCCTTGACGCTGCGCAGCGCGCTGCGCGCATCGGGATAATGACGGCGCACGGCACGACGTTCCCAGACCCTCACCTGCCAGCCAGCGGCCCGGCCATCGGTCAGCCAGCGTTCTGGCGGCGGCACGGCCAGCACATGGCTGTAGGCATCGGTCCCGGCGAAGGCATGGCGCAGTTCGGGAAAGTTGTCCGCGCCGAGCGTGGCGACCGCCAGCCACCCCCCCGGTTCAAGGACCCGCGCGGCCTCAGCCAGACAGCGGCGTGGATCGTTCCATTGCCAGGTCAGATTCGACCAGTAGCCGCCGAAACGGTGGTCCCCGAAGGGCAGGGCTTCGATATCGGCGCAAATCACCTTGGCGCCGGGATGTTGCCTGCGCGCCACTGCCAGCATCGCGGGCGCGAAGTCGAGCAGGACAAGTTCGGTCCGGGGCCAGTGTTGCGCCAGCCAGCGCGCGCTGTAGCCGGTGCCGCAGCCGGCATCCAGCATGGCATCGGGGTCCGCAGCCAGGTCGGTTTGCCGCAAATAGGCAGCCAGTTGATCGGACATCTCGCGCTGCACGTCGGCCGCCGTGTCGTAACCGGTCGCGGCCTGATCGAAGGCTTGGCGAATGCGCTGCTTGGCCGGCAGCGCGGCGGACAGATCAAGCCCGCTGATCGGCGCAGTCATGGAGAGCCGCGATGAGGTCGTCAATTTGGGATTCGCGATGCGCCGCCGACAGGGAAATCCGCAGCCGGGCCGTGCCCGTCGGCACGGTGGGCGGCCGAATGGCCGGAACCCACAACCCGCGTGCGAACAGCCGTTCGGCCAGGCGCACAGCGGCCTCGTTCCCGCCGATCAGCAACGGTTGAATCGCGGTTGGCGAGGGCAACAAGCGCCATGGCAGACCGCTGAGACCATCCCGCAACCGCAGGATCAGGCGCTGCAAATACGCGCGCCGCTCGTCGCCCGCCGCGATCAGTTCCAGACTGGCCAGCAGCGCGGCGGCCAGGATCGGGCTGGAGGCGGTGGTGAAAATGTACGACCGCGCCCGCTGCATCAGCCACTCGATCACCCGCCGGTCGCCGGCGACGAACGCCCCCGACACGCCAGCGGCTTTGCCCAGCGTCCCCATCAGGAGCAACCGGGGTGACGGCGGCAGATCGAAATGGGCGAGGCTGCCCTGTCCGCCAGGACCGAGCACGCCGAACCCGTGGGCGTCGTCCACCACCAGCCAGGCATCGAAGCGTTCGGCCAGCGCGAACAGTTCCGGCAAGGGCGCGAGATCGCCGTCCATGCTGAACACCGCGTCGGTGAGGATCAGCTTGCGGCGGGCCTGACTCTGTTCCAGCCGGCGGGCCAGTGCGTCCACATCGCCATGCGGGTAGCGCACGTGCTCGGCGCGGGCCAGCAGGGCGGCATCAATCAGCGAGGCGTGATTCAGCTTGTCGGCGAAAATGGCGTCGTCGCGCCCGACCAGCGTGGGGGCGACGGCCAGATTCGCCATATAGCCGGTGGTGAAGTACAGCGCCCGCTCCCGCCCGACGAACGCCGCGAGTTGCTCTTCCAATTCCGCGTGCGGTCGCAGGTGGCCGCTGACCGCGTGCGAAGCGCCGCTGCCGACACCCCAGCGGCTGGCGGCTTCCCGCGCCGCCGCCACGAGCGCGGGATGGTTCGCCAGACCGAGGTAATCGTTGCTGCAAAAGGCGACGACGCGCCGGCCCTCGATCACGGCTTCCGGGCCGCAGGGCGCGTCCAGCGTCCGGCGGCGACGCAGCAGACCATCAGCAGCCAGTTGGGCCAGGCCCGTTTCCAGTTCGTCCCAGATCATATCCCCTGCTTCCCTTTCAGTTCTCCAGCCGCTTGAGATCACGATAAAAGTTCTCGTGGGGGCCGACCATCAGCAGTTTGACGGTGTCCTCGGCAAGGAGACGGTAGGCCAGCAGGCTCATCTGATTACCCAGCCGAAATTTGTAGACCTGGATTCCAGCCAGATCACCGACCTTGACTTCACCGAGGCCGGGGTTGCCGGCGATGGCGCTTACGGCGTCATCCAGGTCAGCCTTTTGCCGCGGGTGCAGCTTCTTGACCGCACGTTCGAAAGTCGGGGTGACGAGGAGACGCATCAGCCGAACCGGTATTCGCCGACAGGATCTTCCTGATCGGCGATCAGGATGTCACGAATCACGGAAAAAGGCAGATCCGGGTTTTCCTCGGCGATCTTGCCAATTTGCGACCAGTATTCGATCTGCTTGGGCACCGAGCGGTGCTGAATGGCGGCGTAGCGCCTGGCCTGATCAACCAGCGTTTCGGGCAATTTGACATTGATGGACATCGCGACCTCCTGTGAACGGGTTCATCATAAATTCTCAGGTTCCAAAAAGGAACCCAGCCTGTTCGGTCCCTGCGTTTTTGCGGTCGCTCGTCGGGTTCTCTGCGATCATGCCAGCGCCGCGTCCAGCGCCGCGACCGCCCGTTCGGCCAGCAGGGCGGCTTCGGCGTCGTCGAGAATGTAGGGCGGCATGAAATAGAGCGTGGTTCCCAGCGGGCGCAGCAGGATTTCGCGTTGCAGCGCCGCGCGGTAGAAGCGCGGGCGGAAATCGGGATCGTCGGTATCAATGTCCACCGCCCAGATCATGCCGCGATGGCGGAAATGCCGCGCCTGGGGATGTTTCGCCAGCGGCGCCAGCAAGGCGGTGAAGTGCTCGGCGAACCGCCGGTTGCGGGCCAGCACGTCGTCCTCGGCGAAGAGGTCCAGAGTCGCCAGCGCCGCCCGGCAGGCCAGCGGGTTGCCGGTGTAGGAATGGGAATGGAGAAAGCCGCGCGTCACGGCGTCGTCGTAGAAAGCGGCAAACACGTCATCCGTGGTCAGCACTGCCGACAGCGGCAGATAACCGCCGGTCAGGCCCTTGGACAGGCAGAGAAAGTCGGGGCGAATGCCGGCCTGTTCGTGGGCGAACAGCGTGCCGGTGCGCCCGAACCCGACCATGATTTCATCGGCGATCAGATGGACCCGGTAGCGGTCGCACAGGGCGCGGGCCAGCCGCAAATACGCCGGGTCGTGCATCGCCATCCCGGTCGCGCCCTGCACCAGCGGCTCGACGATCAGGGCGGCGATGGAATCATGGCGCGCGGCCAGCGTCGCTTCCAGCGCGGTCGCGGCGCGTTGGGCCACCTCGGCGGCGGATTCTCCCGGTTCCGCCTGGCGCGCGTCCGGCGAGGGCACGGTGATGGCTTGCCGCAGCAGGGGCGCGTAGACCTCCTTGTACAGCGCGACATCGCTGACCCCCAGCGTGCCCAGCGTTTCGCCGTGATAGCTGCCGGCCAGACAGAGAAAATGGTTCTTGTCGGGCTGGCCGTGATTGCGCCAAAAGTGAAACGACATCTTGAGGGCGATTTCCACCGCCGAGGAGCCATCCGAGGCATAGAAGCAATGGCCCAGCGCGCCCCCGGTCAGGGCCGAGAGCCGCTCCGACAGTTCCACTACCGGCGCGTGGGTGAAGCCGGCCAGAATGACCTGTTCCAACCGGTCGAGCTGATCCTTGACGGCGGCATTGATGCGCGGGTGGGCATGGCCGAACAGATTGACCCACCACGAACTGATGGCGTCCAGATAGCGCCGACCCTCGAAATCGTACAGCCACGCGCCCTGACCCCGCGCCACCGGCACCAGCGGCAAGACGCCGCTGGCGTGGAGCTTCATCTGGGTGCAGGGATGCCAAACGGCCTTCAGACTGCGGTCGAGCCAGTCGCGGTTGCTCATGGGAGGATTTGCTTAGACCCCGTACAGGCCCAGCTTCTCGAACAAAGCTTCATCGCGCGCCATTTGCGGATTGCTGGTGGTCAACAGCTTGTCGCCGTAGAAAATCGAATTGGCCCCGGCCAGGAAGCACAACGCCTGTTCGGCCTCGCTCATCTGTTCACGCCCAGCGGACAGACGGACGTAGCTGCGCGGCATGGTGATGCGGGCGGCGGCGATGGTGCGCGCGAACTCGAAAATATCGGTCGGTTCGTTGTTGGCGAGCGGCGTGCCGGGAATGGCGACCAGGTTGTTGATCGGCACCGATTCCGGCGGCGGATCGAGATTGGCCAGCGTGGCGATCAGCCCGGCCCGGTGCAGGCGCGATTCCCCCAGGCCGACGATGCCGCCGCTGCATACCTTGAGACCGGCCTCCCGCACGCCGCGCAAGGTATCGAGCCGATCCTGGTAGGTATGAGTGGTGACGATCTCCTCGTAATACTCCGGGGCGGTGTCGAGATTGTGGTTGTAGTAATCCAGGCCAGCTTCCCGCAACTGTTGGGCCTGCCCTTCCTTGAGCATCCCCAGCGTCACGCAGGTTTCCAGCCCGAGCGCCTTGACCGCGCGCACCATGTCCAGCACCGGCCCCATGTCCTTGTCCTTGGGACCACGCCAGGCCGCGCCCATGCAGAACCGGCTGGCGCCTTGCTCCTTGGCGGCCCGGGCGGCGGCCATCACTTCGTCGAGCGCCATCAGGTTCTGATTTTCCAGGCCGGTATGGTGGCGCTTGGACTGCGAGCAATAGCCGCAATCCTCGGAACAGTTGCCGGTCTTGATCGACAGCAGAGTCGAACGCTGCACCGCGTTGGGAGCGAAATTCGCCCGCAAGACTTCCTGCGCCCGAAACAGCAGATCGGCGAAAGGCAGCTCGAACAGCGCCAGCACCGCCTCCACGCTCCAGGCGGGGACGTGGAAGATCAGGGACTGCGCATCAAGCGGGGTTTGCGACGGTGTAGCGACGTTATTCATAGGGCCTGATTTCCGGGATGGATGGACGAGGTTTAAGAGTATAAGGGGGAAGCGTGAAGAATAAAGGTGAAAAGCCGATGGCTATGGTAGGTCATTGGCTATGCCCGCCACTACTCTCCAAGCGCGCCGGCTGAAAGCGTTTCTGGCTGATCGGGAACTGGCGGCAGCGGGCCATGCTCCCCCTTCAACCGTTCCAGCCGCTGCCAGGCTTCCAGCACACAGGCTGCCGACCAGGCCTGCGCCGGCGCGCCACGCGGATGATGGGGCGGGGCGCCATCGAAAATCTCGCTGACCGTGCCCAAGCCGGCATCGCACAAATGATCGCGGATCGGTTCCAGCCAGGCTTGCGCCGTCGCCGCGTCGCCGTGAATCTGGTATTCAGCCAGGGCGTAATGGCCCAGCAGCCAGGCCCACACCGGCCCCTGATGGTAGCCGCCGTCCCGTTCCCGGACATCGCCGCGATAATAGGGCCGGAACTCGGCGTGACGCGGCGCCAGCGAGCGCAGGCCGTAGGAAGTCAACAACTCCCGACCGCACACCCGCCCCACCGCCTGCCGCGCCGCGTGATCGAGCGGGCTGTGCGGCAGGCTGACGGCGAAAATCTGGTTGGGCCGGATGCGGGCATCGTCGCCGTCGGGGCCGTCCAGCACGTCGAACAGCCCCTCGCCGTCCGGCTTGACGAAGCGGCGAAAACCCTGCCGGGCCTGATCCGCCAGATCGTCGTAGAAGGCCGGCGACTGGCCCAACTGGCGGGCGAACCCGGCCACGCTGCATAGCGCGTTGTACCAGAGCGCGTTGATTTCGACCGGCTTGCCGATGCGCGGCGTCACCACCCAGTCGCCGACCTTGGCATCCATCCAGGTCAGTTGCGTGCCCGGCTCCCCGGCGCGCAGCAGGCCATCATTCGGGTCCATGCCGATGCCGTAACGGGCGCCGGTGACGTGCCAGGCGATGATTTCCTGCAATACCGGGAAAGCCTTGGCCAGAGTTTCGGCATCGTTGCTGGCCTCCACGTAAGCCCGCCACGCCTCGACGTACCACAGCGCGGCGTCGGCGGTGTTGTAGGCCAGCGGTTCGCCGGCGGCGGGAAACAGGTTGGGCAACATGCCCCGGTCCGTGAAGCGGGCGAAGGTCAGCAGGATGCGGCGGGCAATGTCGGCGCGGCCCGTCGCCAGCGTCAGTCCCGGCAGGGCGATCATGGTGTCGCGGCCCCAGTCGCCGAACCAGGGATAACCGGCGATCACCGATTCGCCCTCGGGCAAATCGGGCAACGGCCGGGCGAACAGGAAACTGTCGGCGGCCAGCACCAGTTGCCGCACCCAGTCCGGCGCTCGGCGCAGTTCCGGCGTGCGCGCTTCGGCCTGAGCGAGCAATTCGACCTCCCGGCCCAGAAACCGCCGCAATGCTGCATCGAAATCCAGGGAGACCTCTTCTTCATGCAGGCTGGCGATCACGCCGGTCCAGACGCCAGGCCGTAATGGCAATACCGCCTCGCCCAGGCAAAGATGATGATCGCGATGCGCCAGGCCGCGCTCGTGCTCGATAGGCAGATCGAAGTTCTCGAACCAGTTGACGTCGTCCACGATGACGCCGCCCACCGCCCACAACCGCAGGGTAAAGTCCGGAGTCTGGACGCGGCGCAAGGCTGAATCGGGCGCGGCGATCACCGGCTGAAACTGGTCCATCTGCGTGCGGCTGTGATGATCGCGACCGTTCACCAGCAAGCGAACCCGCAGTTGCGCATGGCGGCCAGCGGGGGTTGTGACCAGCCGCCAGGCGACGTAGCTGGTATGGGCGCCTGGCTCCAGCCAGATGCGCTGTTCCAGCACCAGGTTGCCTATCGCATAGCGCCAGACCGGCATCCGTCCCTCCAGCCGGAACGATTCGAGATGGACCTGACCCGACGGATGGACCACACCGCCGGCCCAGCGATTGCCGAACAGCGGAATTTCCCGCTCGCCGTCCACCAGAGTCGCGTCGGCCTTGGCGAACACCAGCCAGCGATCCAGCGGCGGCCGCACCGGCGCGATGAGCAGGCCGTGATAGCGGCGAGTCAGGGTGCCGGCCACGGTGCCGGCGGCGTAACCGCCCAGTCCGTTCGCCAGCCACCATTCGCGCCGTTCCGCCTGCGCCAGATCGCCGCACAGCGCCCGGCCGCAGCGGATGAAATCCGGTAATTTGCGGGTCATGAGCATCACATCCAAGTTCGGTTAGAGCTAATCTTCGGCTTGCAGCTACGCGGCTATTCCCCTCGACCTGGTTTCCAGACCGCAAATTCCAGCGGTCGCAACCCGAAGCGGATGGCGTTGTCGGCGTGCAGGGTTTTGAATTCGTTCAGCACCAGCGTCACGAAGCGCTCGCGGTCGGTCTCGGCTACCGTGACCGGCATGTTACGCCATACATTCTCTTCGCTAACCGGGTAGTTCCCCTGCACGATAGCGCGCACGGCTTCAGTCAGCGCGTGGCGGTAACGCAGTCGGAACGTATCCGGCGGCGCCAGTTGCTGGCGCACGGCCACATACTGTTGGCACGAGCGTTCATACGCCCAGACGAACACATCGCGCAACAGTTCGATGCGGTTGAGTTCGTACACGCCAAGGATGGCGTCCACGTAGGCCCGATCCGGCACGTCAACAAAGGAAAGCGGACACAGATTCCGCTGGATCAGCGGAATATTCGCCGCCAGCCGCGAAACCCGCTTGTTCACGTCCAGGAAGGGTTGCAGATAGGGCAGATGCGCCATGGTAAACAAGGCCTGTTCAAACGGATCGTGAATCTCCGCCGCCATGCCGATGATGATTCCAAACAGTTCTTCCAGTCGTTGCGGCAGGGCGATGGGTAGATAGACGCTACCGCTGATTTCCACTGGCCGGCGGCGTAACCGGCCACCCGCCTGGGGGTCGGAGAGCAATCCATCGGAAAGCAGGGCATGCAGGGCGATAATAGTCTCCGGATTGAATCCCACCCGCTCCGCTTCATGAACCAGAAACTCGATGGCGGCCTTGTGGTTCAGGATCATCTGCGTTTCCCGCGCATCCTTGTCGCTGGCGGCTTGGCCGAATTCGATCAGTCGCTCGGTGTCCAGTCGGCTGTAGGTGTTGCCTTCCAGCCGCGACGAGGCCCAGGAGAGATCAATCAAGAGCCGATCCAGGATGTCGCGCGCAAACGTACCGGCGGGCGCGTCGTCCAGCGGCGACCGGCCCAGGTCATGAAGTTGGGCGCGCAAGGATTCGGGGAGATAGAACGTCTGATTGGGGTGATAGGCTTCAAGGAACTCGATGCGATAACCGACGGGTTGACGGTTCTGGCGCGGTTGCCGGACATAGGCTTTGATCGCCAGGCTTTCGGGCGAAAGCGGGACGTAAACCTCGGCAGTAGCCTCTACTTTTAGCGGCGGCAAGGTAAGATGCGCTTCCGCAAGGAGCGCGAGGCGGTACTTGAGCGCGCGCCCCGCCCCGGTTTTGATGAGCCGTCCGCCGGCGACCAGATCCGCCAGCCGGCGTTGCAGGGTGCGACGGCTGAAGCAGCCGTTTAAATCCTGCATGAGCGTGGTTAGATCCAAGCCATCGGCATGGCGCGCAACCAGCGCAAAAATTTGCTCAATATCCTGATTTATATTGTTTTTTGGCATGAGGAAGCCCTGATTTTGGCGCAATAGTCCTTATTGCGCCATTTTATTTGGCGCGATTCAAACTTTTTTGGCGCGCAACACGCATCGCTTGGCATTGGTTAATAATAGCCGGCTTCCACCATAGCCAAATTTCGCCAATGATCGCTGCTCCTGGGACCGCCATGACCAATCCGCTCCTCACTCCCGCCGACCTGCCTTCCTACGCCGCCATCCAGCCGGAACACGTCGAACCGGCCATTGATCACTGGTTAGCCGAAAATCGCGCCGATCTCGAACGATTGCTGGCCGCGAACGCCGTTTATAGTTGGGACAATTTACTTCGTCCGCTGGAGGAACTGGAGGATCGGCTGAACAAGGCGTGGTCGCCGGTCAACCATCTGCACTCGGTCTGTGATTCCGAGGCCCTGCGCGCGGCCTACAACGCCTGCCTGCCCAAGCTCAGCGCCTATTACAGCGAACTGGGCCAGCACCCCGGTTTGTATCGCGCCTATCAGCAAATCGCCGACGGGCCGGAGTACGCCCGGCTCGATCCGGCGCAACGCAAAGTCATCAGCGACGCCCTGCGCGATTTCCGGCTGTCCGGCATTGCCCTGCCGCCGGACCAGCAGGCCCGCTACCGGGACATTCAGCAGGAACTGGCGCAACTTGGGGCCAAATTCTCGGAAAACGTGCTGGACGCCACCCAGACCTGGACCAAACATCTGACCGACGAGGCGCAACTGGCTGGCCTGCCAGACTCGGCGCGGGCGCTGGCCCGGCAGACCGCCCAACAGCGGGGGCTGGACGGCTGGCTGCTGACGCTGGAACTGCCGTCCTATCTGCCCGTGTTGAACTATGCCGACAACCGCGAACTGCGGCGGGAACTGTACAGCGCCTATTGCACCCGCGCCTCCGAGCAGGGGCCGAACGGGGGGCAGTGGGACAACGGGCCGGTGATGGAACGGATTCTGGCGCTGCGCCACGAGCTGGCTCAACTGCTCGGCTTCCACGATTACACCGAATACTCGCTGGCGACCAAGATGGCCGACTCGCCGGATCAGGTGCTGGACTTCCTCGCCGATCTCGCCCGCCGCGCCCGGCCCCAGGCGCAACGGGAACTGGACGAGTTGCGGACTTTCGCCCGCGAGCAGTTCGGCGCGGACGATCTGCACGCCTGGGACATCGGCTATTACGCGGAAAAGCTGCGCCAGCATCGCTATCAACTGTCGCAGGAAGAATTGCGGCCCTATTTCCCGCTGCCCCGGGTTCTGACGGGACTGTTCGCGGTGGCGGAACGCCTGTTCGGCATCGCCATTCGCCCGCTGGACAGCGTGGAAGTCTGGCATCCCGACGTGCGGGTTTACGAAATCGTTGACGCGGCGGGAACACGGCGCGGGCGGTTCTATCTGGACCTGTACGCTCGGCCCCACAAGCGCGGCGGGGCATGGATGGATGGCGGTCTGGCGCGGCGGCGGCTGGCTAACGCAGTGCGGTTGCCGGCCGCTTATCTGGTCGGCAACTTCACCCCGCCGGTGGGCGCCGATCCGGCCCTGCTGACTCATAACGAAGTGCTGACGCTGTTCCACGAATTCGGCCATGGCCTGCACCATCTGTTGACCCAGGTGGACTACCTGCCAGTGGCGGGCATTCACGGCGTGGAATGGGATGCGGTGGAACTGCCCAGCCAGTTCATGGAAAACTGGTGCTGGGCGCGGGAGGCGCTGGACCTGCTGGCCAGTCATTACCAAACCGGCGAACCGTTGCCGGAGGAACTCTATCAACGGATGCTGGCCGCCAAGCACTTCCAGGCCGGGATTTTGATGGTGCGGCAACTGGAATTCGGGTTGTTCGATTTCCGCCTGCACCGCAACTACGACCCGGCGCGCGGCGGGCGGGTGCTGGAGGTGCTGGACGAAATACGCCAACAGGTGGCAGTCATCCTCCCGCCGGCCTGGAACCGTTTCGCCAACGCCTTCACCCACATCTTTGCCGGCGGCTACGCGGCGGGCTACTACAGCTACAAATGGGCGGAAGTACTATCGGCGGACGCCTTCAGCGCCTTCGAGGACAGCGGAATTTTCGACGCTGCGACCGGCGCGCGGTTCCGGGAAAACATCCTGGAAGTGGGCGGTTCGCGCCCGGCGCTGGCCAGTTTCGTCGCCTTCCGGGGCCGGGAGCCGCACATCGAGCCGCTGCTACGTTTGAGCGGGATTGCGGCTTGAAACGGTAGGCTGCGCGGTCTCAATCCATCCGGTGAGTTGCGGTTGCCAGCCCGGTTCGCCGGGGGCCGCCGCATGATCGGCGACGACGCCCAAGCCCACGACCGCCAGCAACGCCCGGTCTCGATAGATCAGCGGCAACCGCTCCCGTTCCCACGGCGGAATGCCGGCTTCCTGCCACAGCTTTTTCAACTCCTGCCCGTGGCGACGACCCACCGGCCGGAACCGTTCGCCGCCCTGGCGGAAACGAACGGTCAACGCAGCGTCTGCCAGCGCCGACTGCCGCAATCCGGCCCCCACGGTTGCCTGCCATGCCAAGGTTCCAATACCGGGCAATGCCAGCGGTGGATAACGGTTCGCGCAGGGCCGCCAGACCCAGTGCTGCCGGGCATCGTGCGGCGTCAGCGGCGGCATGGCGTACAACGCATCCCGGTAGCGCCGCACCTCGCCGCCGGGCCAGTGAATGCAGGGTTGTCGGTCGCGGCGGGCGGTCAAACCATCGCGCACGATATGTTCCAGTTGCCGATGGTCAGGGGTCGGTAAAGCCAGTTGCCTAAGCCAGTAGCGCAGCAGATTGCGCTGGCGTTGCTCGCCAAGTTCTCGCAGCGCCGGGATGGGCAGGCTATCAGGGCGATGGGTTCCGACGCGGGCCAGATCGGCAGCGGCTTCCGCATCCAGCCCGTCAGCAGTTTCGGCGCACCACCGGGCGGAACGGGCCAGGGTGCGGTTCATGGCCGGCCAGCGTTCCCGGAGCAACGGCAGGACGTGGTGACGGAGATAGTTGCGGTCGAAACCGGCGTCAGCATTGCTGGCGTCCTCGATCCAGCGCAGTTCATGCGCCTGGGCGTAGACCAGCAGGTCGGCGCGATCCAGGTCCAGCAGGGGCCGCAGCAGCCAGCCCCGACCCAGCCGGCTGCCGGCTGGCATGGCCGCCAAGCCATGCGGCCCCGCGCCGCGCAGCAGTTGCAGCAGCAGGGTTTCGGCCTGATCGTCGCGGTGATGGGCAGTCAGCAAGGCGGCGTCCGGTCCCAGCTCGGCGGCGAATGCGGCGTAGCGGGCGCGGCGGGCGGCGGCTTCGGGGCTTTCGCCAGAAGCGGGATGCGCATGGATGCGCACCACCCGGAACGGGACCTCCAGGTCGCGGCAAATGCGGGCGCAATGTTCGCCCCAGCTTGCCGAGGCCGCTTGCAGCCCGTGATCCACGTACATCGCCGCCAGCGCCCGTTCCGGCCAGCGGTCGCGGTGCGCCGCCAGCACATGCAGCAGGACGTGGGAATCCACGCCGCCGCTATAGCCGACTACCAGGCGCTGCGCTGCCGGATGGGCGGCCAGCAGCGCATCCAGAGGTCTGAGGAACCGGGTGGACATGGAATAGC
>ERZ1645187.1235-NODE-1235-length-23818-cov-6.430585_pt1 | contig 23818 bp, 21 predicted proteins | sample MGYA00575352_ERZ1645187 | MGnify/ENA primary metagenome ERZ1645187 (study PRJEB40837, sample SAMN11349314) | freshwater sediment metagenome | isolation source: river sediment | host: Sediment | place: India: Wazaribad , New Delhi | collected 2017-02-21 ...
CTTCCAGGGCCACTACTCGCGGTTCGTGGACATGGCCCACTGAGCCTGGCTCGTTGTCGAGATGCAGCGAACTCTGACAATTCGTTGTCAATGTCAAGATCTACTCGTCTGGTTGACTTTCATGGCTGCGTGAGGGGTCACGATGGAGTTCACGCTCTGGTACGACGGACCTCTGCCTGCCCGCGGCAAGGCGGCTATCAAGGGTCAGATCCGGCAGGCGCTCGATGTTCAGCTGCGTGAACTGTGGACTCACCTGCCGCTGTCGGACCATTCGCATCTTCTGGCCCGTTCGACCGAGGGCGGGTTGTCGTCCCTGGTAGGCCGTCACGGTCATACGTTCGCCGCGGTTGTCTCTCGGTCGCTCGGCCTCCGCGCCGAGCTCGACATTCTGATGCTGCGCCCATCCAGCCCGGGCGATCTGGTCAACAAGGGCGACATCGACAACCAGCTGAAGACGTTGCTCGACGGCCTCAGTGCGCCGGCACAGCCAACTCAGGTCCCGGACGGGATGCGGGCCACGACTGACGAGGATCCGATGCACGTACTCCTCGAGGACGACTCACTCATCACGCGGTTGAACGTGGAGACGGAGCGACTCCTCGGTGCGCCGGGACCCGACGAGGTGCGGCTGACGATTCGTGTCACGACCCGGGTCGTCAAGCCGATGTACGGGAACATGGGCCTCGCGTAAGTCCAGCACCGAGCGAGGCGAAGCCGTACGGCCAGCACTCCCGCGCCGATAGAGTCGGAGACCCGGCCGATGGCATGACGAAGGATGTTGCGTGGCGCTCAAGAAGTCCGACCTGTACAGCTCCCTGTGGAGCAGCGCCGACGAGCTCCGCGGCTCGATGGACGCGAGCCAGTACAAGGACTACGTCCTCACGCTGCTCTTCGTGAAGTACGTGTCGGACAAGGCCAAGGCCGACCCGTACGCCCTCATCGATGTGCCCGAGGACGGCTCTTTCGACTACCTGGTCACCCTCAAGGGCAAGCCGGATGTCGGCGAGAAGGTCAACGTCGCGATCCGCAAGCTGGCGGAGGCCAACGACCTCCAGGGTGTCATCAACAACGCCGACTTCGACGACCCGGCGAAACTTGGCTCGGGCAAAGAGCTCCAGGACAAGGTCTCGAACCTGATCGGCATCTTCCAGGATATGGACTTCACCGGGTCCAAGGCGGAGGGCGACGACCTGCTGGGTGACGCCTACGAGTACCTGATGCGGCACTTCGCCACGCAGTCCGGTAAGAGCAAGGGCCAGTTCTACACGCCCGCCGAGGTGTCGCGGGTCATGGCACAACTGCTCCAGATCCCGGCGGGTACGCCGAAGTCGGCGACGGTCTACGACCCGACCTGCGGCTCCGGCTCGCTGCTGATCAAGGTGGCCGATGCTGCCCCGAATGGGCTGAGCATCTACGGTCAGGAGAACGACAACGCCACCTGGGCGCTGGCCCGGATGAACATGATCTTGCACGGCAACGAGACCCACGACATCCGTCAGGGAAACACGCTCTCGGACCCGAAGTTCCGCAACGGGCAGCGGCTCGACACCTTCGACTATCTGGTAGCCAACCCGCCCTTCTCGGTCAAGACCTGGACGAACGGCTTCGACCAGTCCTTCGGACGCTTCGACGGCTTCGGTACACCGCCGGAGAAGAACGGTGACTACGCGTTCCTTCTGCACATGGTGAAGTCGCTGAAGTCGACGGGTAGGGGCGTCGTGGTCCTGCCGCACGGCGTGCTCTTTCGCGGCAACGCGGAGGCGACCATCCGCACCGAGCTGATCAAGCGAGGGCTGATCAAGGCGATCATCGGCTTGCCGGCCAACCTCTTCTACGGCACTGGCATCCCCGCCTGCCTGATCGTGCTCGACAAGGAGAACGCTCAAGCCCGCACCGGCATCTTCATGATCGACGCCTCGAAGGGCTTCGAGAAAGACGGCCCCAAGAACCGGCTGCGCCCGCGCGACATGCACAAGATCGTCGACGCCTTTGTCCACCAGAAGGACATCCCCCGCTACTCGCGGATGGTGCCGCTGGGCGAGATCCGCGATCCGAAGAACGACTACAACCTCAACATCCCGCGCTACATCGACAGCTCCGAGCCCGAAGACATCCAGGACCTGCGCGCCCACCTGCAAGGCGGCATCCCCAACCGAGACCTTGACGCGTTGCAGTCCTATTGGGATGCCTTCCCGAGTCTGCGAGCCGCCCTGTTCAAGCCGCTGCGCGACGGTTACTCCGAGCTGGTGGTGGACAAGGGCGACATCCAGCCGACGATCACGAGCTCGAGGGAGTACGTCGCCTTCGCCCAGGACACTGCCGACACGGTCGCCGAGTGGTGGCGTGAGCATCACAAGAGGCTGGCTGACATCACCAGCACGACGCGCCCCGTCGACCTGATCGACGAGATCTCCGAGGCCCTCTTGGAGGCGTTCCGATCGCGCCCCTTGATCGACGAGTACGGCGTATACGAGCAACTGATGAGCTATTGGAACGCCACCATGCATGACGACGTCACGATGATCGTCGGCGAAGGGTGGGAAGGAGCGGCGAAGCCGCGGCCGGCCCGCAGCTGGAAGGACAAGAAGAACAAGATCAAGTACGAGGACGCTCACCTGGTCTTCGGCAGCGGCGCGAAAGCAAAGCGCTGGGTCATGGACCTGATCCCTCCGGAGTACGTCATCGCCCGGTTCTTCCCCGAAGAGAAGGCGCAGCTCGATGAGCTGATCGGCGCGCAGGAGGCCGCCAGCCAAGCGGTCGAGGAGTACGTCGAGGAGCACGCCGTCGAGGACGGCCTGCTCGCCGACGCGATTGTCAACGACAAAGTCTCGAAGACCACCGCGGCCGCGCGGCTCAAGGACGTCAAGCGCGAGGGAGCAGACGCAGACGAGCTTCAGGCGCTGCAGCACGCCATCGAGCTGTTCGCGGCGGATGCGAAGGCAAAGAGCGCGGTCAAGAACGCGACCTTGAAGCTCCACGAGGAGACGCTCGCGCAGTACGACCTGCTCAACCTCAACGACATCCAAGCCCTCGTCATCGATGACAAGTGGGGAGGCACGATCCACGATCGGATCAATGCCGAGGTCACGGCACTCAGGCAGGCCCTGGTAGCTCGGCTACATGTCCTCGCCGATCGATACGAGTCGACGGTGGCTGAGATCGACGCAGTTGTTGAGGAACTCAATGCGAGGGTGGCCGCGCACCTAGCCGCGATGGGAGTGCGGTGATGGCGGTAGCCGCCGAGCTAACCCTCGGCGAGATTGTGCAACGTACTGGCGGCTCGATCCAGACCGGGCCGTTCGGCAGCCAGCTGCATGCCAGTGACTATCGGGTCGAAGGCACCCCTCTCGTGATGCCGATCAACATGGGCGACAACGTCATTCGTGACGTCGGGATCGCCCGCGTTGGTCCTGAGGATGTGAAACGCCTCGGCAGACATCGCCTTCGTGCGGGCGACATCGTGTTCAGCCGACGCGGTGACGTCGGTCGCCGTTCCATTGTTCGCCCCCAGAACGAAGGTTGGCTATGTGGCACGGGGTGCCTGGCGGCCAAGTTCGGTCCGAAGCGCAGCGACGTGAATCCGATGTACATCGCGCTGTTGATCGGCAGACCAGACGTACAGGTCTGGTTGGCCGACAATGCCGTCGGGGGCACTATGCCGAATCTGAACACGGCAATCCTGAGTTCGCTCCCACTGCGCCTGCCGCCACGATCCCAACAGGACGCAGCAGTGGAGGCGCTGGAAGCGGCTAGCGAGTTGGCGGTGATGCTCGAGCGCCGGATCATGAAGAAGCGGAACATCAGGCAGGGCATGATGCAGGAGCTCCTGACGGGCCGCACCCGCCTCCCATGCGCAACAGGCGGCTGGACCCCGTTGCAGGTCGCTGCGGAGTCTCATGTCAAGGCACGTATCGGCTGGCAGGGGCTCACCACGCAGGAGTACCGGTCCTCGGGGGAGTACCGCCTCGTTGGTGGAACGGACTTCAGAGAAGGCCGCGTCGATTGGGACACGACGCCGTTTGTCGACAAGTGGCGGTTCGATCAGGACACGGGCATCCAACTGCGGGCTGGCGACGTTCTGCTGACGAAAGACGGCACCATTGGCAAGGTCGCCTTCGTGGACTCGTTGCCTGGGCCCGCGACGCTGAACAGTGGCGTGTTCGTCCTGCGACCGAAGCGCGGCGCCTACGATCCGGAGTTCCTCTACTGGATGTTGAGATCGAGGGTGTTTGAGCAATTCGTTGCGGGGCTGAGCGCCGGATCGACCATCACACACCTATACCAGCGAGATCTCGTGATGCTGGAGCTGAGCGTCCCGCCCACCCATAAGGAGCAGCGCTCCATCGCAGAGGCACTTTCCGCTGTCGAAGCTGAGATCTCAGCACTCGAGCGTCGGCTCGAGTCCGCGCGACGAGTCAAGACGGGCATGATGCAAGAGTTGCTGACTGGTCGTACGCGACTGCCTGTGGAGGCTGGCTCGTGAGTGTGGGTGACAAGGAGCGGGTCACGCAGAACCGCGTCGTCAAGCACTTCCGCGAGCGGCTCGGCTACGCGTACGGCGGGAGCCTGGAGGACCAGGACAACCGCAACGTCGACGAAGACAAGCTGCGTCGCAACCTGCGCGAGCGCGGGGTCGACGACGAGCTGGTGAATCGAGCCGTCCAGCAGCTGCTCACGGCCGCCTCGCTTGGCGCCGGGCAGTCGCTCTATGACGCCAACCGCCATGTGTACGAGCTGCTGCGTTACGGGGCAAAGGTCACGCGCGACGTAGGCGAAACCACCGAGACGGTCTGGCTGATCGACTGGGACCGCCCCGACGCCAACGACTTCGTCGTGGCCGAAGAGGTCACGATCAGGGGGCAGCACACGAAGCGCCCGGACGTGGTGCTCTACGTCAACGGGATCGCGCTCGCGGTGATCGAGCTGAAGCGCTCGTACATCGATCTCGCCCAGGGGATCCGGCAGAACATCGGCAACCAGCGCCACGACTTCGTGCGGCCGTTCTTCACCACGGTGCAGCTGCTCTTTGCCGGCAACGACGTCCAGGGCCTGAGGTACGGGGTGATCGAGACCCCGGAGAAGTACTGGCTGGAGTGGAAGGAGCCCTCCGACAGCGAGGTCGGCGCCGACATCGAGTATCGGCTTGACCGTGCCCTGACCCAGGTGGCGTCCCAGGAGCGGCTCCTGGAGCTGATCCACGACTTCGTCGTGTTCGACGCCGGAGTGAAGAAGACCGCCCGGCACAACCAGTATTTCGGCGTCAAAGCCGCACAACGACGGGTGGCGACGCGCGAGGGCGGCATCATCTGGCACACCCAGGGGTCGGGAAAGAGCCTGACGATGGTGTGGCTGGCCCAATGGATCCGCGAGACCCAGACCGATGCTCGGGTGCTGGTGATCACCGACCGCACCGAGCTCGATGAGCAGATCGAGGATGGCTTCTCGGGCGTCGGGGAGAAGATCGTCCGTACTCAATCGGGTACGGACATGCTCGGGATGCTCAACCGGTCCACGCCGTCGCTGATGTGCTCGTTGGTCCACAAGTTCCGCGGCAGCGATGACGAGGCGCGCGATCAGGACGTCGAAGAGTTCGTCAAGGAGCTGAAGGTGCGGGTCCCGGATGGGTTCAGCGCGAAGGGCAACCTCTTCGTCTTCGTCGACGAGGCCCACCGCACCCAGAGCGGCAAGATGCACCGCGTCATGAAAGAGCTGCTTCCGGGCGCGATGTTCATCGGCTTCACCGGCACACCGCTGCTGAAGACCGAGAAGAAGACCAGCATCGAGACCTTCGGCTCCTTCATCCACACCTACAAGTTCGACGAGGCCGTCCGCGACGGTGTCGTACTCGACCTGAAGTATGAGGCGCGCAACGTCGACCAAGACCTCCAGGGCGCTGCGGCGGTCGACAAGTGGTTCGACGCCAAGACCCGCAACCTCACCGACCTCTCGAAGGCGCGGTTGAAGAAGAAGTGGGGCACGATGCAGAAGGTCTTCTCCTCTGCGCCCCGCTCGGCGCAGATCGTCCAGGACATCCTCATGGACATGGAGCTGCAACCCAGGCTGGTCAGCGGTCGAGGAAACGCCATGCTGGTGAGCGACTCCGTCTACCAGGCCTGCACGTTCTACGAAGCGTTCACCAAGCGCGGGTTCAAAGGCAAGGTCGCGATCGTCACCAGCTACAAGCCGAACCCGACGGCGATCTCCAAGGAGGATGCAGGCGAGGGCGACACCGAGGAGATCCGCAAGTACGAGATCTACCGGCAGATGCTCGCCGACCACTTCGGCGAGGACCCCGATAAGGCGATCACCCGGGTCGAGGAGTTCGAGACCGACGTCAAGAAGCGGTTCATCAAGGAGCCTGGCCAGATGAGGCTCCTGATCGTGGTCGACAAGCTCCTCACCGGCTTCGACGCTCCGAGCGCGACGTACCTCTACATCGATAAGAAGATGCGCGACCACGGCCTGTTCCAAGCGATCTGCCGTGTGAACCGGCTCGACGGCGACGACAAGACGTACGGATACATCGTCGACTACCGGGACCTGTTCAAGTCACTCGACAGGACCGTCACCGACTACACCTCCGAAGCTTTCGGTGAGTATGACAGTGACGACGTCGATGGTCTGATCAGCGACCGCAGCGAGCAGGAGCGCAAGGACCTCGACGAAGCGCTGGAAGCGATCCGTGCCTTGTGCGAGCCAGTTGAGCCGCCCAAGGAGACCGAGCAGTACCTGCACTACTTCGTGGCCTCCACGCCCGGCGACACCGACCAGATCAAGGACAACGAACCCAAGCGCGTCCTGCTGTACAAGACCGTCGCCAGTCTCGTACGCACCTTCGGTGCGGTGGCTAGCGATCCCGAAGGATCCGGCTACTCCGCAACCGAGATCTCCGCGATCAGGACCGAGGTGGCCCACTACGTCGCCGCCAAGAGCGAGGTCGAGGTCGGTGCCGGCGAGAACATCGACATGAAGCAGTACGAAGCCGGGATGCGGCAGCTGCTCGACACCTACATCCACGCCAAACCCGTCGAGCAGGTCGCCGATCTGGACAGGCCGCTGGTCGAGCTCATCGTCGAACGCGGCGCAGATGCGATCGACGCATTGCCACCGGGGATCAAGGGCAATCCGGCGTCCGCCGCAGAGACGATCATCAACAACGTCCGCAAGACCATCGTGGACGAGCACGCGATGAACCCCCGCTACTACGACCACATGTCCGAACTCCTCGACGCGCTCATCGAGAAGCAGAAGGAAGACGCCGCTGACTATGCCGACTATCTCCAGCAGCTCATCGACCTGACCAAGAAGGTCGGAACCGGCCAGTCGGAAGAGTCCTACCCCGCGTGGGCCTCGACCCCGGCCCGGCGAGCACTGGTCGACTTCGCGTGGCCACAGGGAGCGGAGATCGATGTCGAGCATCTCCACCAGGTCGTGCAGAACGTCAAGGAGCACGGCTGGTCGACCTCGCCGATCAAGCGGCGCGCCCTGGCGCGCGCCCTTCGCCCCGAGCTTCCGGACGGGATTGAATCGACGAAGTTGGGCGAGCTCATCGATCTGCTTGGGCGGCACCATGAGTACAGCTAGTGCGTACCTGACTGTGGGCGACCTAGGCGTTGATGTCGTCTACAAGGACATCAAGAACCTCCATATCTCTGTCTATCCGCCCGTCGGCCGAGTCCGTGTGGCGGCGCCGACGCGGACAGATGAGGACACCATCCGGCTCGCGATCGTGCAGCGCATGCCGTGGATCAAACGCCAACGCGAGCAGCTCCAGAACGCGGACCGACAAACTGAGCGGCAGATGGTGTCGGGCGAAACCCATTATGTCTGGGGGCAGCGCTACCTCCTGGACGTCTCACGCACGAGCGGCAACCACCGCGTTGAGGCCAAGGGCTCGACGCTTTGGGTGATGGCGCCGATGGGCGCCGATGCCGAGTCACGACGAGCGACCTTGGACAGGTGGTACCGCCGCGAGCTGAAGGCCGCTATCCCCGCCCTACTTGAGAAATGGCAGCCGATCATCGGCGTCACGGCTGACAAGATCGTCGTCAGGCGGATGAAGACCAAGTGGGGCACCTGCATCGCCCAGGCGCGCACGATCTGGCTCAACCCCGAGCTCGCGAAGAAGAACCCCCGCTGCCTCGAATACATCGTGGTGCATGAGCTCACGCACCTGCTGGAGCGCGGACACGGTGAACGTTTCGTTGGGCTGATGGATCAGTTCCTGCCGGACTGGCGAGCCCGCAGGGACGAGCTGAACGACGCGCCGCTCGCAGAGGAAGATTGGCCGTAGGTCGCCCAAGCGCAGCTGCGTAGCGGCACGTTAGCCTCGAGCGGACACAGGGTATGCCGAGAGCAGCCACTCAAGGCGAGCCAGTTCCGAGCGGATCTCCCGCTCCCGGCGGTACGTGAGGTCGCCGGCGAGAGCTAGGTGTCGCACTTCGATCCGCTGGACCAAGGAGGCGGCGGCATACAGCGCTCGCTTACGGCAGTTGGCTGAGCAGAAGAGCGGCGGGCGTCCTCGATTTCCACTCCAGGTGAGGCGTTGACTGCACTCCGGGTTGTCGCAGGGTCGAGTCTGAACGTCGTCATGGGTCGCGTGCACATTTTCGTCGCTCATCTCGTCGAAAGGGCGACTAGGCATTGGCGCAACTCCTTCGGCCATCTTCGTGTGGACAGGGCGGTTCTCCGCTGTCGGGGGGTCGCCCGTCGTCGTTTATTGTGCATCCACGTTGCGCATTTGTCACCGAGTACTCGTCAGTGGTCCTGAAAAGGACGAGACAACTGCACTAGTGCAGTTCGATGGAGTTGCCGGAGTGGAACCACAGGCGGTCGGTATGCCCCACCTTGAAATGTGCGCCAGCGCTAGCGCATAAACGGTGGACGGGATTACGCTCGCGGCAGTTGACGGCTCGGCCGAGCGCCTCCATAGAGAACGCGGAGGCGCACCCGCTGCAACGGGGCGCCTCCGCTGTCGACTCCCGATGGATGCATGAGAGCGAGGGAATCAACGATGACTGATTCTAGTGTCGGCTCTGCCCTGCCGTCAGTGGCGGGCGTGACCTGGCGGCTCAGGATTGGCGGGGCGACGACGATCTGGGATTGGTCGCTCGGGCGACCAGACCCGCAGGTCCTCGAGCCGTTGCGGCGCCCGGCGTCCGGCGCCGCCTCGAAGCACGTGCCGGTGCGCACGTACGTCCGAACCGTCGGCTCGCATCTGATGCTCGAATCGGGGCTCGAGCACGATCTGGTTCGGGTACTTGATCGCGATCCTGACGTCACTTGGACCGTCCCTCAACCGCTCCAACTCGAATGGGACGCGGGGCGAAACCGGAAGCACGTGCCCGATCTTCTGGCTGCCGGCCCGGATGGCTCCGTGACGGTCTGGGACGTCAAGACCGCGACCGCGGCAGCGTCGGCCAGGTTCGACAGCGCCCGACGGGTCACTGCACAGGCCTGTGCCTCGGTGGGCTGGAAGTACGCCGTCTTCACTGGCCTTCCGGCGGTCCATCGTCACAACCTGCTGTGGCTCCACGCGTACCGGTCCCGTCCAGCGTGGGCCGACCGCTGGGAGGGGAAGGTGCTTGCCGCGGCGAGTGACGGCACCACCCTGGGTGAGCTCGTGGGTTGTGAGCCCGAGCAAACGAGCCTGACGTGGCATCTGATCTGGACAGGGTGCCTGTCCGTCGATCTGACTCGCCCCCTCACCCCGACCACTCGAGTCGCGTCGTGAGCGGCACGGGTCTCGCCACCACGACACTGACTTGCGGTGCTCGTGTGTTGGGTGAAGACGGCTACCTCGTGGTGGTCGAGCTCGGTCGGCACGGAGTCAGCCTCGAGAACAGCCTCGGAGAACGTCGGCACGCTCAGTACGGCGAGCTCGCTGCCGTGGCGATCACGGACGGCATCGCCGCCGCGACACTTCAGTCCCTCGTGCCATGGTGGAGCGGGCTACCAGATCCGGTGCGTCGTCGTGCTCTCGACATTCTGGAGGTCGTACTCGAAGTCCTGACCGGCTACCGCTGGGGCGATCCCCGCTTGGCTCAGGCAGGAGAGCCCTTCCCTCCGTTCGGCGATCAGGACACCAGCATCAGCAAGCGCTGTGAGCGGATGGCGGAGCTGCTGACCTACGAGGCCAGCACCGATCGGAGCACGATCCGGCGGCTCGCCGACGGCGAGATCGCCTCGACGAGGGTCGCCCCGAACACCGTGCGGAGGTGGGTCCGCGAGTACCAGAGGCTCGGACTGCGCGGCGTGGTTGATCGCCGATCCACCAAGGCGAGCACCGGATTCGACGCGCTTGATGAGCGCGTGCGGCGGATTGCCGACGACGTGTTCACTCGGTTCGACGGCGACATCTCGAAGGTGAACACCACCACCATCGAGGCCGACATTCGTCAGCAGATGAAAGCTCAGGGTCTGACCGATGCGGTCCTACCGCAGCGGCTGTTCCAGGAGTTCCTCTCCGAGCGGCAACGTGCACTGGGAAGGAACACACGTGCGCAGCGCTCGCGGCATCTGCGCCGCAAGGCGTCGGCTCACACCAGCTTTCCCGCGATGCACCCGAGCCATATCGCGATCGACGCCACCCGCGCCGACGTCCTCGTCTGGGACGAGCTGCGTGAGAGGCCGGTCAGCGTCGAGATCCTGACGGCCATCAGCGTCGCCACCCGCGTCGTGGTTGGCCTGCGCGTCACGCCACGCTCGGGCAACGCGCTTGAGGCAGGGCTGTTGCTCTACGACGTCATGCGGCCGATGTCGATGCTGGTTGAGGGAACCACGGTCGATGACTGGCGCTGGTGCGGCGTACCTGAGTCGCTGGACCTGTCGAACGTCCCTGTGCATCGCTCACCGAAGCGGATTGTCCCGCCCGGCCAGAGTCTCCAGGGCGTTCATCACAAGCCTGGTGTTCGGCCGTCGTCGATCCGTTGCGACCACGGGTCGGTCTTCCTGTCCGAGCACTTCATCGCTCTGCTGCGTGACTTCGGGATCGACCTGATGCTCTCCCGCGGCTCGAAGCCCACGGACAACCCGCATGTGGAGCGCTGGCACGAGACCCTGCAACGCGCCTACCAGCAACTACCGGGCTACAAGGGACGCAACGTCGCCGAGCGCGGCCGCAAGGTCGACGGCACCGGCGACAAGCTCCTCACAGCACCCGAACTGGAACGACACCTCCGCCGCTTCGTCGCTCTCGACTACCACCGCTCTTGGCACGAGGGGCTCGTCCTGCCGGGTGCTCCCTCGGCGCGGCTGACGCCGCTGGAGATGTGGGACGCGATGCACGAGGTCACCGGCCGCTTGCACGTGCCGCAGCATCCGGATCTGATCTACCAGTTCCTCCCGATCCGCTGGCTGACCATCGGCCATGCCGGCGTCGAGTACAAGAACCTTGTCTACGACGCCCCGTTCCTCGCGGACTTCCGCGATGTTCGCAAGGGCACCTTCCAGGCCGACTCCCGCAAGGCACCGTTCCACTACGACCCTCGCGACGTCTCCCGGATTTGGTTTCGCCACCCCGACACCGGCCGGATCCACGAGATCCCCTGGAAGGCTCGCCACCTGCTCGACATGCCGATGGGCGACTGGATGCACGAACGGGCGCTGGCACGCATCGCCGAGCGCGGCGGCAACACCGTGATCAACCGGAAGTCGACGTGGCGGCAGATCATCGCCGAGCTCGGCTATCTGACCTCGGCGGAAGAGACCGCTGAGGCACGCGCCAAGGGGTACGCCGCCCGACTGCGCTGGGAGCAGGCCCAACGCGACCACGCCGAAGCAGCCGAGGCGGCAGTGATGTTCGACAGCGACCAGGACGGCGTGGTCACGCCGCTCCGGCCGCGCCGCGCGGAGACCGACGACGGGTTCGACCTCGACGCCGAGTGGCCGGACTACGACGAGGTTGGCGACTGATGGACGCCGAGATGTGGCACCACCAGGCAACAGGACTGGCGGTTGCTGCGCCGCAGCCCGTCACAGCGGCCGACCTGGACGCCATGAACCCCATGGGCAGGAGCACGTACGCCGACGCGGTGCGCGCTGCTCTGCGGGCGCAGCGCGTCTCCTCGCCCGTGCACAACGCCACCGCCAACGCGATCGACCGCGCGCTGGAGTCCGCGCTCCTCGAGCCGCCCGGCGCCCGCACCATCCTGGCCCTCTCGGCGCCGTACACCGCCGGCAAGTCGACTCTCATCAAGAACTGGGCGCAGGACCGGTACCGAACCTGGGCGAAGGCGACCCGATCGACCAGGCCCCGCTGGACGCCGAGGCCGGGAGTCACTGCCGACCTGGTCCCGGTCTGCTACCTCACCCTCCTCTCGGAGTCGCGCAGCAAGGACCTCTACACCCAGATCCTCTCCTTCGTCGGCTACCCCGCCAGCGGGGTGGAGCGGACCCTCGCACTGCGCGCCGTCAAGGCACTCCAGACCCACGGCGTCCGGCTCGTCATCCTCGACGACGCCCACATGCTCCGCACCACCTCGGTCACCGGTCGCGCCACCTTGAACGCGGTCAAGCACCTCAACACCGAGCTCGGCGAGGTCGGGGGCGTCCTGATGCTCGTCGGCGCCGAACTGACCGGCGGTGACGTGCTCAGCGACCCTCAGATCCGCGGGCGACTCTCCGAGCACACCCTCGCCCCCTACGAAGTCGACACGGTCACGGGACGCGCGCACTGGCAACGATTCCTGAAGAACTGCGAGGACCTGCTGCTCCCGTACCTGCCCGACGAGAAGCCAGGCCTGTTCTCGTCCCGTCTGGCCGGTTACCTGTGGCGGCGCACCCAGGGGTACGTCGGCGACACCACACGCCTGCTGATCGACGCAACCGCCGCCGCGATCGAGACCGGTTTGCCACTCGACCGCGCCATCCTCGACCCGATCTGGGTGAGCCAGCGCGCACAGGACGCACAGATCGACGCCACCCGATCCAAGACCGCCAGGCGAGCCGCGGCCAGGAGGGAGCCCCGATGACGCCGCGGCTCCCGGTCAGCATCGACCCGTACCCAGACGAGTCGGTCGCGTCGATGCTGCGGCGTCTCAGCACGACCACCGGCATCCCGGTCCGCAACCTTCACCCCTACGGCGTCAGCGGCCGGCTCACCGATCGTCAGGTAGGTGCCCTCGCTTGCACCCTGGGGCTGCCGCCGCGACGACTGCGCACCCACATCCTCCACCACCGGCTCGCGGGGCGGCACGGTCGAAAGCCGGCGAGCATCGAGCTGCGCCGCACCGACAGAATCATCTGCTCTGCATGTGGGATCGGGAGCCTGTGGAGCGGATTGGTCTGGGTCAGTCACTGCCCGAGCTGCCAATCGGCTCTCGACGACGGCGTGACTGCCGACAGAGCGGCTCACGCGCTTCAGATGCAGGACGCATTCCTGCGATCGATGCGAGCGGCGACTGTGGGGTTCACCGATCGCCGCCTGCGGTTGCTGCGCCTCCTGCGTCTCCACGTTCACCTCGCCACCGGCCACGCCACCACAGGTGCCCAACCGGCCGGGTCCTGGCAGGCCCCCGCCTGGATCGCCGGATTCGCCGAACACGCCTGGCCGGCCAGCCGGACCGTCCAGGCAACCCGCGACCTGATCGGCGAGCGCACGCTGGCCCATCTCGGCGAGACCCCAGCCCCGGAGGACGACTGCGCGGCAGCCCGCCAAGCGCTCCACGACCAGCTCCGCGGGTCACGCCTCACGGAGGCGGCGATCCCCGACTACCTCCACCCCCGGCACCGTGCCTTGGACGTCGACGCGGCCGGCGAGGATCTCGGCCATGGCATCGCGCGAGCCCTGCGCCGTGAAGCCATCCACTCTGCCACCGGAGCACGTCCCACGGTCGCCCAGTTGGACGAGCGGTACGGCGACCTGCGCAAGCAGCCCATGACCGCGACCTACGTCCACCACCTCGGCAACTCGACCGCTGGACTGCGGATCTTGGCTCGCGAAGCTGACCGACTCGCGCACGCTGGTATCCGCGACTACCGCCACCGCCGCGCTGTGCTGACGACTCTGCATTCCCTCCCGATCTCAACGCTCGCGCACACAGCCGTGCTCCGCACGCCACGCAACCAGAGGCTGGCCGCGGCCTGGATCTGGCTGGAGCTCACCCAGGGCACGCTCAGCCTGAGCCCGCACCACGCCGGGATGAGACGGGAACTGCGCTCATTCGATCAAGCGCTCCTCCCGGAGGATCGACTCATCCTCATCGAGTACGGCCACCAGCTCCTCGGCGCCGTCGCCGACGACGTCGCCCGCGACGTCCAACACGCGGTCACACGGGAAGCGAGGCATGCCGATGCTTGCTGACCTGGCACCGTTGCCGGTCACCATCGCTCCCGTCGCCGGAGAAGCACTCGACGGGTATCTCGAGCGGTTAGGAGCCGCGAACGCGCTCCCTCACCCCGTCCTCGTCCAGCGCCTCTCGGAAGCCGGCGCACCGACAGCCTTCCTGGCCACTGCACCAGCGGAGCGGTTGATCGCGAACCTTGCTGCGCTGACCGGACTCGACCCCGTCGCGCTGCGGTGCTGCACCTTGGCCGGCATGGTCGGCATCGACACCACCGGACTCGACCCCGCGAACAAGAACACCTGGCGTCGAGTCGCCGCCCGTGGCTGGCCGCCCGTTCACGGCACCGCGCTGTGCCCACGTTGCCTTGACGAGGACGGCGTCTGGCAACTGCGATGGCGCCATCCCTGGGTCACCACCTGCAGCCGGCACGACTGCTGGCTGCTCGAGCGCTGCCCCACCTGCGGTAAGCCATTCCGCTCGCACCGCACGCCCCTGCGGGCCGTCGACGCCGCCCCCGATCGTTGCGGGAACCCCGGCGGAGCTCGTGGACGTGGATGCCAGCAGCTTCTCGGCCGACTTGTCGCTGTGCAGGCGCCGACCGGGGTGCTGGTCGCTCAACGCCGCATCGACGCCGCCATCAGCGGTCAGCCGGTCGCCGTCCTCGGCGAACACGCGGCGTCCGCGACGTACTTGGCTGAACTCCGCGCCCTGACCGTTCTGCTCCTGCACCTCGCGACCCAGCCCGGAGGCGACCAACGCGCCGAGTGGGCAGACCTCGTCGGCACCGACCACGCACGCAGCGCCGGTGCCCGCGGAGCGCGATGGGGACTCGCCCCGCCCGCCGACCTCCAGCTCCGCGGCCAGGCGATCGCCGCTGGCGACCAGATCCTCCGCGCCGCGAACCTTGACGCTGCCGCGGACCAACTGCACCCCTGGACCGAGCTCACGCCGGCGACCAACGAGGGCCAGCTCGGGTGGCTGGCCGACCACACCACCATGACCCCGCTGCTCAGCCGCCTGGTCATGGCCGCCACCGCCACCCGCCGGAGACTGGCAACCCTGCTCGACACCTCGGGCGGTGCCCTGCCGCTGACGGCGATCCCGCAGGTTATCCCGGCCGGCGTCTACGACAGCCACGTCGCCGGCATGCTCGACGTCACCGCCCGCACCGGCCGACTCTTCGTAAGCCTGTGCCTCGCCCGGCACCACCGCGGCAACCTCACCTGGGCCGAGGCCGCTACGGCACTCGGCCTCCCTCCAGAGCTCGGCACGAAGACCGCCCGAGCCTGCGGCGCCGACCTCCTCGCCCCGCCAAGCGACTTCATCGCAGCGCTCGCCCGAGTCGCGAACGACTTCGACACAGCGGTCGACCACCGCGCCCGTGAGGACGCCGTACGACGCCTCGCGCGCAGCCGCCGCTGGTACCGCTCCTGGGCACGACGCCACCTGCCCGGCAGCCACGCGACGAGCCAGCAGTACGCCGTCACCTGGCTGTGGACCGAGCAGGCGCACGGACACATCGACACCAGCCCCGGCTGGCAGCACCCGCCAGACCGTGACGGCCGCGCCCACTACCGCGCCTACGCCGGCCGCCTCGACGCACCCGCGACCGACGCGCTGACCGAACTGATCCGGAGCACCGCGGTAGCGAAGAGGAGGACCGCATGAAGACCGCAACGCAGATCTGGGGACTGTGGGACTGCGAGGAGCTCCTCAGCGTCCACCTCACCCACGACGCCGCCCGCGACGCCCGAGACGAGCACCTCGAACGCTGCCGCTGCTTCACCGACGACCAGGACGCCATCAGCATCGCCGTCCAGATTCGCGCCATCCAGCTCTCCGCAGATCCGGTGCCTGTGGAGAACCCGAACCAGGGCACCCGATCGGGCCACCATGAGCAGACGACTACCAGCCCGGGACCGGCGAAGCCGAGACACCAGTGGAGAGGAGGCCGGCATGCCAACCGATGACGCGCTCAGCAGTTGTGCCGAGCCTCGGACAACCAAACCTGTGTTCGTCGTCCCGCAGCCCGACGGCGTCGACGTCACGCTCGACTTCACCACGCCCGGCCCGTTCGGCGACTTCGCCTTCACCGCTCGCATTCCCGAGCCAGGCTGCCCCATCCGGGAACGCGTGTACGGCGCGTACCACACCGACGAGTCCGCGATCTTCGTCGAGATCCTCCAGCACTGGGCACGCGTCGCCGAAACGGACGACATCCTCACCGGTCTCGAGCGAGCCGACGCCGTCCTCCGCTTCCTCACCGACGGCCTCGCACCGACCACCCTGTCCGAGAACTACTTCGCCGACCTCCTGCACCGCGGCCTCGAGCCACTGGCGGCCATGAACTTCCTGCCAGTCGACCACGAGCACAGCGACGAGAGCGGCGAGAACGTCGTCCTTTCGCCGCGCGGTACTGACTTGGGCTGGATCAGCTGCCGACGCCCGCGCACGACGTTCACCGTCCCGCCCAGCTACCTCTGGGTGTTCGTGACCGGGATGATGTGGCGCACCTACGACCACGACGGCCTCCCGCTCTCGCGGCTCAACACCGCCGCCTACGAGACCGCCATCGCCACCTTCCGGCGGGCGATACACAGCCGCAGCGACGCGCAGCTCGAGCCATCGGCGACATCTGGCGGTGAAAACCCGGACGAGAAGGTGATGGCGACTGCCGAGCTCGTCGCGGAACTGTGCGACCTGCTCGGCGCCAAGCTGGTCGCCTACCTGAGCTCCGCGGCAGACACGCGAACCGTGCGAGCCTGGGCCGACCAGACCGACCCCCGCTCACCGACGGACGACGTCGTCGACCGGCTACGCCTCGCCCACCAGGCCGCGTCCCTTCTCGGCCAGAAGGACTCCGCCACCGTCATCCAGGCATGGTTCCAGGGCCGCAACCCGCACCTGGACGACCTCGCCCCAGCACGTCTGATCCGCGAGGGCGGTACGACCATCGCCGGAACGAGTGTGTTCGCGGCTGCTCGAGCGTTCGCCGCATGCCCCGAGAGCATCCCGCCGGACGAGGAGACTCATGGCTGACGAAGGCGATGAGCCGTCGACCCTGGTCGCCAGCATCGACCAGGGCGCCACGGGACTATGGCAGATCAATACAGAGACTGGCAGCACCTACGTCGTCGACCTCGTCGTCCAGGTCCGCTCCGACAATCTGCCCACGCTTCGCCTAACTTCCCACATCGTTGGTATCGCCAAGATTCGCGCGACTGGGGATCGCCGACCGGAGTGCTGAGCTGCACTCGAGCAACTGGCGTGGTTCACGCAGATGCATGCCGTCCTCCGCGACACGGCGGAGGCCAGTGCGCTGGCGATCGGACAGGTAGCGGCTCCTAGGCTGCCGCCATGGCCGGCCGACTGCGCCGCGAACTCGACGAACTCGACTGATGGAGGAGCCAGGCGTCAGCCGACCCTGCTCAGGGCTGTCTACCCCTTCGTGAGATGTGGTTGGCGAGCCGCTCGCGATGCTCAGCCACGGCAGCTCGGCGGCTTCTTGTGCGTTGGGCGAGGAACACGCGGGAACACCACGCGGTCGCGGCTGTTGCCGCGAGGGTGAATCCCATGATCATCATCAGAAGCGCAAGGCTGTCGAGGATCGTCAGAATCGCAGTGTCAGCCCGGACGGACTGTGTCATGACGCCGCCTGCGTAGCCGACGACCAGACTCACCGCTGTGAACCCGAGAAGCACCGCGTGCTGGCGAGGCTTGAGCGGCTCCTGGCCGACACGACGGGAGGCGTAAACCGCTGCGCGATCCTGAGCTGATCGCTCCATCTGGTCGCGCTCTGCCCCTGTGGGAAGAAGGGCAGCGACCTCGAGTTCCTGACGTATCACGCGCCGTTCCAGCGCTCCGCGGCCACCGGTGTTGTAGATCGCAGTCGTGATCACGGCCAAGGTCGACACGCCTGCCGTCACCCAGGCGCTATCCATCGTGGGATCCCATCTTCATCACCCGTCGAAGTGCCGCCTTCAGGCGAGACCACCGTCCGGCGCGGGCCGGGACGGCGTGTGCTGACGCTGCAACGTCGTGATCGCGGGCGATGGCCGCGAGGGTCTCCGCGGTCCCTATGGGCGGCAGCCAGTGGATCTTGCCATCGTTGACCAAGTAGTGCGATCGGCACCGGGCCTGACCGTTACCGACGGACGGTCGCAGGGTGACGGCGCCGTTGAAGGTCAGCGTCCACCCGCCGCGAGAGAGCGGTGTGACCGTCTTCGTGCCGCAGCCGCATGCACAGAGGTGGACCGCGGTTGCGTACTCCATCGAGATGTAGAGGCGGCCGTGCTCGAGATCGCGGGGCACGTACGTCACGAACGTCGGCTCGAGCTTGTGCACCTTCATGCGGCGCCGTCGCTGGACTCGTCCGATACCCCGTCGGCACGTTGGTGCTTGTTGAGGATCTCGTTGGTGTCGATCCGATACGAGCTGTGCAGCTCACACTCGCCGTCGGCGTAGAAGCCCAGCCACTTCTTGAAGCGGACGACGGCCATCACAGCGGCGAGCATGTTGAGCTCGGCCACCTGGAGGTTCGTGTCGTACTCAGCAGCGTCGCCAGCCACGACGGAAATGAGGCCACCGCCGAGGACGTGCTCGCTGGCATTCGGCAGACCGGTGGTGACGCGGACCTGCCCGGCGATGCCGGTGGAGTCATCGCTGACGCCGACGCCGGTGTCGACGAAGGCGATGCCATTGTCGACAAGCGTCCTGATGATGACCTGCTTGTCCGGGCCAGAATCCATGGCCAGGAAGACGAAGTCGGCATCAAGCAGCTCCGCGACGTTCGCGTCGGTGACGTTGACCGGGTGCGGGTGGATCTGGCGACGCATGGCGGAGTAGGTCATGGCGTAGTAGTCGACCTTCTTCATCCGCGCGTTGAGCGCATCCAAGGTCGCGGCACCCGGCGCACGGAAGGCGTTGTGAGTGCTGAAGACGTCGCCGTCGTACAGATGGATGTTGCAGATCGGTGTCTTGGTAACGAGGTCGAGGATGTATGCGCCCGTGCCGCCGAGCCCGACGATCACGACCTTCGCAAGCTCGAGCCGCTCGCTGCGCGCGGTGATGCCGGCCCGGCTGGAGAAGGTGTCGAGGTAGACGAAGACACCGTCGTCCTCGTCCGTCGAGAACGGCTTCCCTTGCAATGGTGTGGCGTCGGGGTCGATTGCTTGCGCCGGCCCGATCAGGATCGCCGCGTAGGTGGTGACCTTCTCGTAGAAGTCGACGTACCCCTCGGGCCGCGGCTTCTGGGAGAACCCGACCGACGGGGTCAACTCAGGTCCCGCGGTCCAGCCGTAGGTCAGCCCTGTGTTGGCGAACCCAGGTGAGATCTCGCCGCCGTCCTTGGCGCGCGGGGCCGAGCCGACGAACGCCATCACGTGGTTGCTCGGCTTCACGGTTTGCTCGCCGGCGAGATCCAGTGGGCAGAGGAAGGAACCCCACTGAACCGTCTGAGTCGCGTCGAGGTAGGGGATGTCGTCGATGACGAGATACCCGTTGACGATGCGGACCGTGTAGCCGTCGTCGACGAGGCGCTGGAGATCGGCGCTGTTACGAACGAGTCGTGAGCCGGACATCGAAACTCGTCCCCTTCTTCTTGACCTTGACCGACTCGCCGGCCACGAGGGTGCCGCTGCCGCCGTGCGCGGCGATCGCGTTCTTGTAAGCGACGGTGAAGATCGCTGCCGGGTCGTGGCCCGGGAACGCGAGAGCGCCCGGGGCCTCGTAGGTGACGACCTCGTCGTCGAGGTCGTACGGGGTGCCGTTGATGACGACCTCGTAGGTCTTGTCGTGCTTGTCGTTGCCGTTGATGTCAGGCATGTCGACTCCTGGGTTCTCGATTTGATGGCCGGCTGCCGGCCACGTAGATTGATAGTAGCATCATCGTCATCACCCTAGGGATGAAGACAGGGGAACAACTCGGCGTGTCGGGGCCTGTCGGACCGAAGTGGCACCATGGACCGCCTAGGATCCGACGCGTGCGGGTCTTCATCTCATGGGTGATGGAATGAGGTCACGTTGCGCGTCGAGTACCACGACGAAGTGCTACGCCGGCTCGCTGAGGAGCAGGCGTACGCACCCAAGGGGTGGGACCCAGACGTCATCAAGTCGTATCGGAAGAAGGTCCAGCTCATCTCCGCGGCAGTGGATGAACGCGACCTGTACAACATGCGGGGTCTCCGGATGGAGAAGCTCAAGGGCGACCGTCTGGGCCAGACATCGATGCGTCTCAACGATCAGTTCCGTCTGATCTTGACCTTCAAGACCGAGGGCGACCGAGTGGCGGTCCTCCTCGAAGTGGTCGACTACCACAGATAGCAATAGAGAGATCGAGATGAACGCTGTACTAGCCGAGGCGTTCCCCGCGGGGGAGTTCCTCGCTGACGAGCTCGAGGCTCGTGGTTGGACTCAGGCCGAGTTCGCCACCATCCTCGACCGCCCGGCGCAGTTCGTCTCCGAGATCATCTCCGGCAAGAAGGAGATCACTCGCGAGTCCGCTGCGCAGATAGGCGCTGCCCTCGGGACCAGCGCCGAGATGTGGCTCAGCCTCCAGGACAAGTACTTCCTCTGGAAGCAGAACCAGGACACCAAGGCCCAGAGCGACCTGGACGACGTCCGTCGCCGAGCCCGCCTCAATGAGAAGGGTCCCATCGCCGTTCTCAAGAAGGCCGGCGTCCTCACCGGAAAGACCCTCGATGAACTCGAGAGCGAGGTGCTTCGGTTCTTCGAACTGAAGTCGCTTGACGAGGAGCCTCGTCTGGCGGCCGCTGCGAAACGGTCCAACCACGGCGAGTCGCTGTCGTCGCTTCAGGCGTCGTGGCTCTACATGGTCCGCCACGCGGCGCGAGAAACGCCCCCGAGCGGGACGTACTCGCTCAAGGCGCTCGAAGCGATCGGGGCCGCACTTCCGCGTGTCGCGAAGACACCCGAGGACTTCGCTGCTCTCCCTGAGATGCTCGCTGGAGTCGGCGTGCGGCTTGTATACGTGCCCGGGCTCCCCGGAGCGAAGATCGACGGCTGCGCGATGATCGTGGACAAGACTCGTGTCATCGGTTTGTCCGGACGGGGAAAGCGCCTGGACAAGGTCCTCTTCGCGCTTATCCACGAGATTGCGCACCACACCCATGGCCACGTAAAGGACGACTCGCCCATCGTCGAGACGATCGAGGTTGGCGACGATCCTGACGACCAATCCGACGAAGCGAACCAGGAGCGCGAAGCGAACGAGACAGCCGCACGGTGGGTCCTACCGAACGGCGTGCCGCCGCTTCCAGAACGTCTCAGCGGGCCATGGGTTCTCGAGTCCGCAGCCGAGGCTGGTATCGCGCCGATCATGCTTGTCGGTCACCTGCAGCACCTCAAGAAACTGGACTGGCGCACGACCCTCGCGAAGGGCGCACCGAACGTCGACGATGTGCTGCGAAGCTGGACCGCGTAACACCCATACCTAGAACGTCGTGGACGACTCCCGTTCGCCCCGGTCGCTCGACGCCTTCGAACGGTCAGACGTCGCGATCATCGTCGAGCTCCCGGGTGAGGGTGGCGCTCCATAATTGACGCATGACGTTGGTGGAGTGGACCCGACTGGAACCGGGCCAGACTGAAGCCGTTGTGGCGATGCTGGTCAACCGTGAGCGGCCCACCTCGGTCCGGATCACCCCATCGCGCGGTGACGGCGGCGTCGACATATTGGACCGCGGCGCCGGCGATGACGGCGGCGATGTGGTGTATCAGGTGAAGAGCTACACCGACGGCATCGGGACTAGGGAGAAGGCCAGCATCAAGGACTCTCTCGACACCCTCTACACGGACGAGCGATGGGCCGGCCTGAACGTGGTCTCATGGCGGCTGGTAACTCCGCTGAACCCGTCCCCGGAGGCTGAGAACTGGCTGCACGACCTCGGCCAGGCCTCCGGCGTGCCGACTGTTTGGCATGGCCTCGACTTCGTCGAGCAGCTTGCCGCGAAGTATTCCGCGGTCATCGACTACTACCTGCGAGGCAGCGCAGCCCTCATCAAGACGGCCCAAGCCGAGGTCTTCGCGCTCCTTGGACTCGAGCGCGTTGACGCCGAGGCGTCGTTCGAGGAGGTAACGAGCCGTATCCAGTCCGCGCTCGGCGTGCTGGACCATCACCCTCACTACCGGTTCGAGGTCCGGTTCGGAGCCGGGGACCCGCCGATGGACAAGGACCGGCCGGGCCTGGTGTTGCGCACGGTGAAGGGGAAGCGGGTGGGTGGGGATTGGGTGAGCGTGGACGTCATCGCCAGGTGCGCCGCGTCAACTGCGGTCGACCCGATTACGATCAGCGGCACGATCACCGCTGCGCCGGGCTCGGACCTAGTCCGCGACGTCGAAGCGTTCCGTCGCTACGGTGCTCCGTTCCTCGCCGAGGGCGCCTTCACCGGCCACATCAACGCACCAGGCGATCTTGGGGGGCAGATCGAGAACGCCACAGTGTGGGCCGGGCCTGCCTCCGACACCGACATCGGCCAGGACCCCGAGCTGCGCTTGGAGTTGCTGGACCCGGACGGCAACATGGTCGCTGAGGTCGACGTTGACCGAGTCGACCTCACCCGCGGACCAGATGGCGGGATGCGCGTCGTCCTGCGCGAGGTGCACGGCCTTTTCGAGCTCGAGGACCGCCTCGACGTCCACCGCCTCCCTCAGCCGATCACTGGAGCGCGACAGCTGCGCATGACCGGCCTGGTCGGGACCCCCGTCGATGGGGCTTTGGCTGGTGTGCGGTTCCTGACCGCGATGAGGACGCCCAACCGGATGCGCGTCAGCCGCCGCAACGGCTCCAGAACCCGCGGCGTCTTCGACGACCGTCCCTTCTTCACTTGGCCCAAGGAGCAGCAGCAGGCCCTGAAGGGTGCCCTGCAAAGGCTGGAACTGCTTGGCGCCCTGCAAGAGCACGCCGACACCGTGATCCGAACGCCGGACTTCACCCGCGTTCCAAAGGAAGAGATCTGGACCTGGCACGTTGCAGCAACCTTGCTGCGAGGCGAGACGCTCATCGGCGCGATCGCAGAAGGACACGGCCTGCACATCGAGTTGGAATCGGAGGTCGACGTTGACGACACCCTCGTGGTGAGGCTGCCTCACACCGTCAAGGTGGCCGACCAGACCATCGACGTCGGCCACTACGAGGTGGTGCTCGAGGCCCCGACCCTCGTCAGCCGATCTGCGGGTGAGAACGGGTTCCAGCACGTCTTCACCACAGCCGACAGGACCTTCACCCAACGCCAGGTCTCACCCCAGGACTGATGACGCTCTCTCATGTATAACGACCCACAGTTGGTCGCGGACACTATCCGCGAGTGAACCCGACAACCCAGCCGAACGCCCAGTAGCCGGCTGCGCCATCGGGCTCTCGGGCTGGCTGTCTGCGGCCAACTTTGACGAAAGGCGCGACCAACCCCGGATTCGTCAAAGTTCCCCGCGGGGAGTTCACCAGTCTCCGCTGCATCTCGACACTCGTCCAGCCCTCTGCAAGACGGGACCAACGTCACACCTCTTCTCGCCTCTCA
>ERZ1645187.1236-NODE-1236-length-23818-cov-5.338173_pt1 | contig 23818 bp, 21 predicted proteins | sample MGYA00575352_ERZ1645187 | MGnify/ENA primary metagenome ERZ1645187 (study PRJEB40837, sample SAMN11349314) | freshwater sediment metagenome | isolation source: river sediment | host: Sediment | place: India: Wazaribad , New Delhi | collected 2017-02-21 ...
ATGAATTCAAATTCGACCGCAATTGCTGTGGATAGCTGAAAAATCCCCCCCATTTGCGGGTATCGACGGCTGTTTACCCATGGTTGTCTGGATGTGTTCCGGGCGGTCATGCACCGGATCAATGAGTGTGGGCCGTGTTTCCTTAAAAAGAAGCAGGCTCACGATTCAAAACACTTCTTTTTGGGGGTTAAAATCATGACGACCATGAAAACTTGGGCTCAGGCACTGGCTTCTGTTTCCGGTGCGACCTGGCTGGGCGGCACTCCGAATACCGACAATGGCAATTTCAACGACAATCCGGGCGTCAACAAGGGCCGCGGCCTTGGCGGCAATGACCACATCCGCGGCAACCACAATGACAACGCCATCAGCGGCGACGGCGGCAACGATTTCCTCCGCGGCGACGGCGGCAATGATTACCTGTTTGGCGGTGCCGGCAATGACGCTGTGCTGGGCGATGAGGTGAACGGACCGACCGGCAATGATCAGCTTTCGGGCGGCTTGGGCGATGATGTCCTGGCTGGCGGCGGCGGTCACGACAGCATGGCCGGTCATGATGGCAGCGATCTGCTGATCGGTGGATCGGGCGACGATTGCGCCGATGGCGGCGCAGGCAACGATATCATCCTGGGCGGCTCGGGCAACGACAAGCTGACCGGCGCTGCGGGCGATGACTGCATGGCCGGGCAGTCGGGCGACGACTGGATGAATGGCGGCAATGGCAATGACTTCATGACTGGTGGCAGCGGCGACGACACGCTGTATGGCGCTGGCGGCAATGACATCATGGCCGGCAATGCCGGGGCCGACTATCTGAATGGCGGTCTGGGCGACGACTCGATGTTCGGCGGCAGCGACAACGACACGATGCGCGGCTATGACGGCAATGACTGGATGAGCGGCGGCGACGGCGACGACGCGCTGATCGGCCAGCGTGGCGAAGACGAGATCCAGGGCGGCAAGGGCGTCGACAATATCCAGGGCGGCGCCGATGACGACGCGCTATTTGGTGATGAAGGCGATGACGTCATCGAGGGCAACGACAACTCCGACTGCATCTCCGGCGGTTATGGCAATGACCTGATCTTCGGTGACAATGCTGACGGCAATGCCGCATCTGACGAGGCCAGCGACTGCATCTCCGGCGACGCGGGCAATGACACGATCTATGCCGGCGAAGATGATGACGTTGTCTCGGGTGGCACCGACAATGACCTGATCAGCGGTCAGGCTGGCAACGACACGCTGGCCGGTGACAGCGGCAACGACACCGTCTATGGCGACGATGGCGATGACGACATCCGCGGCAATGACGGCCACGACGTGCTGTATGGCGGCGCCGGCAATGACGCTATCGCTGGTGACGGCGGGGCCGACAAGCTCTATGGCGATGCTGGCGATGACTGCCTGACCGGTGGCATCGGCAACGACTCGCTCTATGGCGGCAACGACCGTGATCGCATGGATGGCGGCGACCACAACGACTACATGAACGGCGATCTGGGCAACGACTATCTGTTCGGCGGCAACGGCAATGACGTGTTGCTGGGCGACAGCGGTCAGCGCGGCGGCGGCAACGACACCCTGCTGGGTGGCAATGGCAACGACAACCTGAACGGCGGCAAGGACGGCGATGTGGTCATCGGCGACAAGGGCAATGACACGCTGAAAGGCGGCGCTGATGGCGACGACTTCGTGTTCGGCTATGGCGTCGATACCAATGGCGACGGCACCTGCGATGTTGTCGAAAACCAGTTCAACAACGACGTGGTTCTGGACTTCAACGCCGACCAGGAAGATCGCATCGTCCTGCACACCTCGTTGCAGAGCGGCCTGTCGGCCGAGATCATCGGCAATGATGTGAAGGTCACCACCGCCGGCGGAACCATCCTGATCAAGGACCTGGTGTCCGAGATGGAAGGCATCGACCCGACCGACCCGTTCTTCAACAACGACGCGTTGATGGACTATCTGCTGGAAACCGGCATCGACGGCGACGGCAAGGGCATCATCACCTTCGAAGATGTCTGCGTCACCCCGGTCGTCTGCAATCCGGATCAGGCAGAGGTGGATTGCCAGCCCAGCTGGTTCCGTCCCGAGCCGTGCTGTGATGTTCTGGGCACCGAGAAACTCGGCAATACCAGCATCTACACCACCGAGCTGCAGATCGCGACGCTCTATGTCGAAACCGACGAGAACGTCTGGCTCAGCAGCGGCAAGCTGTGCATCGACCTTCTGAACGAAGGCGGCGTGAACGGCGCCTGATGCCGCGGGCCTAGCCCAATCTCCGAAAAGAAAAGAGCGCCCCGTTCAGGGGCGCTCTTCCGGAGAAGGCCGGGCCACGGACAAGACCCCATCCTCGGTCCGATCTCCGGGGCGCCGTCCTGTAACAGGGACGGCGCTTCCCTTTTGAGGCGGGCGGTTTACCGCGCGCGTGCCTCAATTGAACCACGACCGAGAATAGCATCAAGAACCGGCATGGCGCTATCCGCCGTTGCCGTGACAAAGCCGAAGGATTGTTTCTTGATTCGTCGCTATGCCCCGCCGCTCCGCCTCAATGCCGGCGCGCGTCGGCCTTGGCGATACGGGTGCCGACGGGCAGGATCGAGGAATAATAGAGCGACACCAACTCGCTCTGGCGATGAGTGCCGGTCTTGGCAAACACCTGCTTGAGATAGCTGCGGACCGTGGCCACCGTCAGGCCCATCGCCTCGGCCATTTCGGTCGGCGAGCGGCCATTCAGCACCTCCTGCGCTGTCAGACTTTCCGAGCGGGTCAGCGCATAGGCACGGAAGAAATGCTCGCGCAGCGCGCTGTCGTCGGCCTTGCCGGATTCAAACAGGACCAGCGCCAGACGCTGGCCGGCCTGCTCCAGCGGCGCCACCGCCACCATCCGCACCTGGCTGTCCGATACGGAAACCGAGATGATTGACGCCCGGGCAGGGTCGGCCGTGGCCTCGCGGATCGCCCGGATCAAGGCCGCGCGTTCACCCTCTGCCTTCAACGACAGCCGGCCATGTGCGCAAGACCAGACCCGATCGCCCCCCTGCCCCTCACCGTGCCCGTCCAGCAGGATCTCGGCCGCAGAGTTGACGACAAAATAGCCGATGGACAGCAGCTTCAGCGTCGCCTCCGCCAGCCCCTCGGGCCAGACCGGGCGGTCCAGAACCTGCCGTTTCAGATCGTTGGAAAGATGCGCCAGCCCCATATGCAGCAGCCGCTGCAGATCGGGATGGCTGTTTTCCGGCCGCAGGCAGGCGACCACGGGGATCAGCCGCCCGACCGGCCGGCCCAGCGCCACAACCTGATTGCCCTGCCGGAAAAACACCGGAAACCGCGGCGGATCGGAGGCGCGCGTTTCAGGATCCTGCAGCGCCTGCAACGCCATGGCCCGCACCGTCAGCTGGCGCGCCAGATCTGACGGCGCGCTGGCCGGCCCATCAGGACCGATCGCGGTGCGGACGCCTCGAAGGGTTTTCAATTGCCGGTCAAAAAATCCGCCAACCATGCAGGACACTTGCGCCGTATGGCGCAGCTGTTCCAGAAATTCATCACCCTTAAAATGCTCGTCAGACGACTCGATTGAACAATCCATTCCCACCCCCGCAATATTAAAATACACAAACCGGCAATTCGAATAGTCGGACGGGGTGTGGAAATGCATAAACACATTTCCCGAAAACTGAATATCCAAACCGTGACCAGCAAAAAAAGTGAAAGTGGTAGACAGAATAATCCACGCGACACAAATCCACGACCCCGAAGCATTTTAACAGATTCCCGGCATCACCTCCAACAAAACATGCCCTGACGGGACTGCCATTCTCGGCCTTGCGCTGGAACATTTGCAGAAGCGGCACAACCAGGGCGTGATTCCTCTTACGGAAGGCCGGTCAGACTTTCCCCGCAACTGGAATCCGACATTGTCTCGCCGGCATTGATTCGCTGCGGCTGACACGCCGCAATGCCGTGCATCATCGGGCTGCGCCCAGGGATTTAGGTCTAACGCCAGCCTTCGCGCAAAACCCGTTCGACCGTCAGGATCAGCCAGAACCCGACACCGGTCGCCAGGATCAGACCGATATCCGCAGCCGGCAACGCGACCGTGCCGAAGATCCGCTGCAAGGCCGGCAGATAGGTCACCAAGGCCTGTGCCAAGGCCATCGCCACGATCGAGCCCCAGACCACGGCCGAGGCCCCCCAACCCGCGCGCCACTCGGCCCCATCGGGCAGGAGCGGGCGATCCATGCGGCGGATGAACAGGATATGAAAGATCTCCAGCACCACCAGCAGGTTCAGGCCAATGGTCTGTGCATGGGCCAGCGGCAGCCCCCGGCCGAGCGCATGGTGAAACAGCGCAAAGACCGCCCCCGCAAACAGCGCCGTCACCAGAGTCACATGCCAGACCAGAGCCGCCGACAGGATCGGCTCTCCCGGGCGGCGCGGCGGGCGGGTCATCAGGCCGGGCGCCGCCGGTTCAAAAGCCAGCGCCATGCCCAGGCTGATCCCGGTGATCAGGTTGATCCATAGGATCTGCACCGCTGTCACCGGCAGCGCCATGCCGAGGCCCAGCGCGATCACCAGCACCGCCGCCTCGCCGAACGAGGTCGGCAGCTCGAACGAGATCACCTTGCGCAGATTGTCATGCACGCGCCGCCCCTCGCGCACCGCGGCGGCCAGCGTGGCAAAATCGTCATCCGCCAGCACCAGATCCGAGGCTTCGCGCGCGGCCTCGGACCCGCTGCGTCCCATCGCCACGCCGACATCGGCACGTTTGAGGGCCGGGGCATCGTTCACGCCGTCGCCGGTCATGGCCACCTGCGCGCCGCGCGCCTGCAAGGCCCGCACCAGCCGCAGCTTGTCCTCGGGCGAGGTGCGGGCGAAGACCGTGGCCTGCTGGGCGGCCTCTTCCATCTGCGCGTCATCCAGCCCAGCCAGATCGGCGCCCGTCACAACCTGATCGGGTCGGGCGAGGCCCACAGCGGCGGCAATGGCGGCAGCGGTGGCGGGATGATCGCCGGTGATCATCTTGACGGTGATGCCGGCCGCACGACAGTCTGCCACCGCCTGCACCGCACCGGGCCGCGGCGGGTCGATCAGTCCCACAAGGCCCAGCAATTGCAGCCGCCCCTCGGGCAGGCCATCGCCCAGCGGCGCGCCGTCATCGGGCGCGGCCGCCAGCGCCAACACCCGCAAGCCGCGCGCGGCCATGGCATGGGCGCGGCCCTGCCATTCGGCGCGCGCTGCATCATCCAGCGCACAGGCGCACAGCAGCGCCTCGGGCGCGCCCTTGGCCCAGAGGCACCTCCCCCCTGCCCCATCCGTCACGACCGCCATGTAGCGTCGGGCGGAATCGAAGGGCAGCACGTCATGGCGTGGCGCGGTGGCAGCGGGCAAACCCACGCGGCATGCCAGCGCCAGAAGCGCCCCCTCCATCGGATCGCCCTCGACCTGCCATCCCTGCGGCTCTTCGACCAGCCTTGCATCGTTGCAGCCGCGCGCCGCCTCTGCCAACAGCGCAAGCGCCGCGGGATCAGCGCCCGGATCGGCCTCGATCCGCGCCGCAGGCCCATAGCCGCCGCCGCTGATCGTCCAGCCCCCCGCCGGTGTCTCGACCCGCGAGACTTCCATTTCATTGACGGTCAGGGTGCCGGTCTTGTCGGTGCAGATCACCGTCACGGCACCGACGGCCTCGATCGCGGGCAGGCGGCGCACGATCGCGTTCCGCCGCGCCATCGCCTCGACACCGATGGCCAGCGTGATCGTCATGACCGCGGGCAACCCCTCGGGCACGGCGGCCACGGCCAGCGCCACCACTGCCACAAAGACCTCGGCAAATTCCCGCCCCTGCCCGAAATGGCCCCAGGCCAGCAACAGCAAGGCCGCCGCGATGATCCCCAGCGACAGGCTGCGCGCAAAGCGGTCCATCTTGCGCACCAGCGGCGTGGCCAGCGTCTCGACCCCGGCGACCAGACCGCCAATGCGGCCGATCTCGGTTGCAACCCCGGTGGCGACCACCACCCCCTGCGCCACACCCCGTGTCACCAGCGTGCCCGACCACAACATCGCGGCACGGTCGGCGAGGGCCGCATCCGGCCGGACAGGCGCCGGATCCTTGTCGACCGGAGCGGATTCGCCAGTCAGGATCGCCTCTTGCACCGATAGCCCGCGCGCCTGCACGATCCGCAGATCGGCGGGCACCCGATCGCCGGGCTCCAGCAGCACCAGATCGCCTGGCACAAGATCCTCGGCCGCAACGGTGATCCGCACACCATCGCGGTTGACCGCCGCGCGGGGGGCCAACATGGCACGGATCGCGGCGATCGCATCCTCGGCGCGACCCTCCTGCACCATGCCGATCACCGCATTGATGACCACAACGGCCAGGATCACCGCGGTATCCAGCCAATGCCCCAGCGCGGCCGTTACCGCCCCCGCGCCGATCAGGACCAGCACCAGGACATTGGCAAATTGCGCCGCAAGGCGCGCCAGCGGGCCGCGCGGCTTCTGGGCGGGCAGGCGGTTGGGGCCATGGCGGGACAGGCGCGCAGCGGCCTCGGTCGCGGTCAGACCCTCGGCCCCGACCGCCAGCTTGGCCAGCACGTCTTCGACAGGCATGGCATGCCAGTGCGGTCGGTCATCATCCTGCTGCCACCGCTCCATCCCTGCCTCCTGCTGCCGATCACCCGGTCGGGACTATGCCGCATTGCGGCAGGACTGTCAGCCCGCGCGCCCGTTTGTCTTGCGCACGGATTTCACGCATACTGCCACCGTTTGGCCAGGTTTCCGCGCATTGCCGACAAAACCTTCGGCAAAGGTGCGCCACAGACCTCACAGTGGCTTGAACGACGCTTGCAGCGACACCGCAAACGGCACTATATGCCGCCAACAGGCCCCGCATCGTGCGGGGCCTCGATTCCTTTAGGTTTCATATACCTATGACCACGTTCCCGGCCCCGATCACCGCCGTCTCCCGCCGCCGCCTGCTGGCCCTCGCCGCCAGCGCAACTGCGATCCCGCATATGGGGTTTGCACAGGCAGCCGCGCCTCAGGCCACGGCCCCCGCTGTGCCCCCGGAGGCACCTGCTGCACCGCAGCAATTCTCCTTCGACCTGCTGGCCGAAGAGATGCGCGTTCTGGCCACCCGGCCACACCAGCCGGCGGCCAAGCCGGAGGGGTTTCTGGGCAACCTGAACTATGACGAATACCGGTTGATCCGCTTCAACGACGCCAAATGGCGCTGGAACGAGCCGGGTTCGGCCTTCCGGCTGGCGGCCTTTCACATGGGCTGGCTGTTCCCCGAGCCGGTGGTGCTTTACGAGGTCGCGGATGGCATGGCCACCGAGATGCGGTTCACCACCGACGATTTCGAATATCTGAACGAGTTGGCCGAGCGCGTGCCCGCCGGCGCCAAGCTGCCGGGCGTGGCGGGTTTCCGCCTGAACAACGCGCTGAACCGGCCTGACAAGCTGGACGAATTGGTGGCCTTTGTCGGCGCGTCCTACTTCCGCGCTCTGGGCCGGGATTCGGCCTATGGCCTTTCGGCCCGCGGGTTGGCGCTGAACACCGCCACCAACAGCCCCGAAGAATTCCCCCGCTTTTCGCGCTTTTACATGGAGCGTGGGGCTGCGGGCGCACAGTCGATCACCGTCTACGCCACGCTGGAAGGGCCGTCGGTCACCGGCGCCTATCGCTTTGTGATCCGCCCCGGCGGCACCACCGAGATGGATGTGACCGCCCGGCTGTTCTTCCGTCAGGACGTGGCCGAGCTGGGCATTGCGCCGCTGACCTCGATGTTCCTGTTCTCGGAAAAGAACCGCGCGGATTTCGATGATTACCGCCCCAATGTCCATGACAGCGACGGGCTGCGCATCATCCGCGCCGATGGCGACGTGATCTGGCGGCCGCTGAACAACCCGGTGCGGGTGGCGGGCGGCTATTTTGCGGAAAACGCCGTGAAGCGGTTTGGCCTGCACCAGCGCGACCGCAACTTTGAAAGCTATCAGGACACCCATTCGCGCTATCACCTGCGCCCGTCCGTGGACGTGGAGCCGCTGGGCGACTGGGGGCCTGGCCATGTGCGCCTGGTCGAGATCCCTTCGGATCTGGAGGCCAACGACAACATCGTGGCTTACTGGGTGCCAGAGGCCAAGGCCAAGACCGGCGACGCGCGCGAGTTCTCGTATCGGCTGCACTGGGGCATGCTGCCCCTTGATCCGCAAATGCCGATCGCCCATGTAGCCGAGACGCGGGCCGGCCATGGCGGCTATGCCGGCGTCGAGCCGATCCCCGGCGCCCGCAAGTTCGTTATTGATTTCGCGGGTGGCGTGCTGGCGGGGCTGGAACCCGATACCAGCACCAAGATGGAGCCTGTGGTTTCCGTCACCGGGGCCGAACTGACGGGCGCGCTGATCGAAAAACTGCCCGAGGGCGGGGTCTGGCGCATGGTGATCGAAGTCAAGGCGGCCGAGGGCGCGGTGGTCGAACTGGCCGCGCATATCGCAGGCTTTGGCCGCAAACTGACGGAAAACTGGCTCTATCAATGGGTGCAGGCATGATGACCGGGACCAACTCTCTCGCTGCGACCGAGGCGCAGGGTGTGGCGACTGCCGTGACCCGTCTGGGCGCGCTGCCCGACGCGCCCCTGTCCATGCCGGCGCAGGTGCTGGAACATGCAGGTGGCTGGCGGGGGATGCTGGCGCAATTGATCGCCGGTGCCGCCAGCGGCCAGCAACAGCGCAGGCTCTGATCCATGGTCGCCCCTGCCGCAGGTCCGGGGCCCGATTCCGGGCCGCGCGCCCCTGTGCAACCGACCGCGCCACAACGTGCCGCCAACATGACCGCCGCCAACCTGATCTCGGGTCGGCCGGATCGCGTCACTGGCGCGGGTTTGCCGGTGCAACTGCTGCGCGCTGTGGCGTTGGGCCTGTCGGTTGCGGCGGGCTATGGCGGCTTTCTGCTGTTTCTGCAATTCGGCACGGCGGACGGTCAGGATTCGATGGATCTGGTCCGGGCCGGGCTGATCTTTGCCTCGACCTTCTGGCTGGCCTGGGGCGCCACGCAGGCGCTGGCGGGCCTGACCACCCGTCCCCCTGTCCATGACCGCACCGCCCCTTTGCCCGCGGGTGCGGGCCTTGGCCGCTGCGTCGTTCTGGTGCCGGTCTATAACGAGGAACCGCTCTCGACCTTTGCGCGGATCGCGGCGATGGCAGCCTCGCTTGATGCTGAGGCGCAGGGTCATCGCTTTGATTTCGCAATCCTTTCCGACACGCGCGATGCCCGGATCGGCGCGGCCGAGGAAAGCTGGTTCCTGCATCTTCTGGCCGAAACCGGCTGGCAGGGCCGCATCTTCTATCGCCGCCGCAAGGACAATACTGGCCGCAAGGCCGGCAATATCGAGGAGTTCATCCAGCGATCGGGCGCGGCCTATGAATTTGCGCTGATCCTCGACGCCGACAGCCTGATGGAAGGCGCGACCATGGTCGAGATGCTGCGCCGGATGGAGGCGGCCCCCGATCTGGGCCTTTTGCAAACCCTGCCCAAGGTGACGCGGGCCGATACCTTCTTTGGCCGGGTGATGCAGTTTTCGGCCGCCTTCTATTCGCCGGTGTTCTGCCGGGGGCTGGCAATGATGCAGGGCCGCACCGGGCCGTTCTGGGGGCACAACGCCATCGTTCGGATGCGTGCCTTCGCCGAAAGCTGCGGCCTGCCGGCCCTGCGTGGCAAGCCGCCCTTCGGCGGCCATATCATGAGCCATGACTATGTCGAGGCGGCGCTGCTGGCCCGCGCCGGCTGGACCGTGCGGGTGGATGACGACCTTGGCGGATCGTATGAGGAAGGGCCGGGCAATATCGTGGCCCATGCCAAGCGCGACCGCCGCTGGGCGCAGGGCAACCTGCAACATGCGCGCCTGCTGGCTGCCCCCGGCCTGAAACCCTGGAGCCGCTTTGTCTTCGTGCAGGGCATCCTCGCCTATGTCTCGCCGGTGTTCTGGCTGGGCTTCCTCATGGCCTCGATCGCCGCCCCGCTGTTTGCGCCCGAGCCGGATTATTTCCCGGTGGAATACTGGCCCTTCCCGATGCTGCCGGTCAGCCAGACCTCCAAGGCGATCAGTCTGGCCATCGGCATCTTTGGCCTTCTGTTCCTGCCCAAGGTGCTGATCTGGCTGGATGCCGCCCTGCGCGGCCGCGCCCGCAGCTTTGGCGGCGCGCTGCGGTCGGGCCTGTCGGTTCTGATCGAACTGGCGTTCTCATCCCTCGCGGCACCGGTGTTCCTGATGTATCAGACGCGGGCGCTGTGGCAGATCCTGCGCGGGGTCGATGGCGGCTGGCCGGCACAGGCGCGGGGCGAGGGCAAGCTCTCGCTCGGCGCGGCCTTTGCCGCCAGCCACTGGATCGTCACTTCCGGGATGATCGGCCTTGGCCTTGCGATCTGGCTGTCGCCCGCGCTGGTGGCGTGGCTGCTGCCGGTGCTGGCGCCGATGCTGATCGCGCCCCTGATCATCAGCTGGTCCTCCGGCCCCAGCCGATCGAGTCTGTTCCGCACGCCGGAAGAGATGGCCGAGCCGCCGGTGATGCAGGCCCATTACCGCATCCTGTCCGCCTGGGAGGCGCAGGGCGCTCCCCGCACCGATCTTGCCGCAAGGGTCGAGGTCCATGGCTGACCCCCGCCACCATCTGGCCGATCCCGGCCATGCCCGCACCGCCCGCGACCCGCGGCTGGATGTTTTGCGCGGCCTCTGTCTGGTGATGATCTTCATCAACCACGTCCCCGGCAACGCGCTGGAGGTGCTGACCACCCGCAATTTCGGATTTTCTGACGCGGCAGAAGGCTTTGTGATGATGTCCGGCATCGCCGCCGGCATCGCCTATGGCCCGGATTTCCGCGCCCCCGGCCGCTTTTGGACCGGCCTCACCCGCTGCTGGAAACGGGCCTGGACGCTCTATCTGGTGCATATCATGACCTGTCTTGTGGCACTGGGTCTGGCGGCGGCGACGGCCAAGTATCTCGGTGCGGGCGAGATCCTGCTGAAAAACAACATGGCGGCGGTCTGGAAAAAACCGCTGGAGGTGATGATCGGCCTGCCGGCCCTCACCCACCAGTTCGGCTATGTGAACATCTTGCCGATGTATCTGGTGCTGCTGCTGGCCACGCCCTTTGCGCTGCCGCTGGCCTGGCGCAATCCGCGCGCGCTGATCCTGGGATCGGTGGCGCTGTGGCTGGCCTCGGCGTGGTTTCGGTTGGGGTTTCCAAACTATCCGCAGCCGGGCTACTGGTTCTTCAACCCGTTCAGCTGGCAGCTGATCTTCGTGGTGGGGCTGCTGACGGGCGTGTTCATGCGGCAAGGGCGGCGGCTGGTGCCGGTGCGCCGGGGTCTGCTGATCGCGAGCCTTGTTTTCCTGGCCGTATCGGCGGCTTTGGTGCAGCACCCGGTGCTTAACCAATACATGGGCCGCACCCTGTGGTTTGCACAGGACCGGTTGGGGCTGCCGTGGTTCGTCACCGCCTTTGACAAGACCTACGTCTCGGTGCCGCGACTGCTGCATATCCTTGCGCTGACCTATGTCCTCAGCGCCCTGCCCTTGGTCAAGCGGGCCTCGGCGCACCGTCTGGCCCAACCCTTCGCGCTCTTGGGCCGGCAGGCGCTGCCGGTCTTTGCGCTGGGTTCGGTGCTGTGCATCGGCGCGCAGGGGATCCGGTTTGCCACCGGCCCGGGCTTTGGCATTGATCTTGCCCTGGTTGGCGGCGGCCTTGCCGCGCAATGGGCCCTGGCGGCCGCGCGGCACTATTGGCCGCGCGACCCGCGCCCGGCCTGAGGTCAGAACGGCGAAAACCGACCATAGCGTCCCTGCGAAAAGACCAGGGGCGCCCCCGCCTCCCGCTCGGCCCGCAGCACCCGGCCCACGATGATCAGGTGATCGCCGCCGTCATGGGTGGCGTGCTGGACACAATGGATGCGCGCCAAAGCCCCCGCGATCAGCGGCACGCCTTCGGCATTGATCGACCGCGGCAGGCCATCAAACCCCGCCCCACCGCGCGCAAACCGCGCCAGCAGTTCGGTCTGCCCTTCCGCCAGCACATGGATCACATAGTGGCGCGCCGCCGCAAAGGCCGCGAACCGGCTGGAGGACCGCGCCGGCGACCACAGCACCAGCGGCGGCTCCAGCGAAACCGAGGCAAAGGAATTGGCGGTAAAGCCCATGCCCTGCCCCCCTTCCCCGGCGATCGAGACCACGGTCACGCCGGTGGCAAACCGGCCCAGCACCTCGCGCAGCGCCACGGCCTCCGCGTTCTCCGGCCCGATCTCCTGTATCTGCTGTCCCATGGCGCACCCCGCGTTACTTTCGAGGGATAGATAACTGCCACACCCGCGCCGGCAAGCCCTGATCTGTCCATCCGCGCTTGCCCGGCCCTCGGGGCTCGGCTAATCAGAGGGAAAGTGAAAGGCCCTGTCGCGATGCGTATCCTGCTGACCAATGACGATGGCATCAATGCACCGGGGCTGGAGGTTCTGGCCGGCATCGCCGCCGAGATCGCCGGCCCCAAGGGCGAGGTCTGGACCGTTGCGCCCGCCTTCGAGCAATCGGGCGTGGCGCATTGCATCAGCTATTCGCACCCCATGGCCATCGCCAAGCTGGGTCCGCGCCGTTACGCGGCCGAGGGCAGCCCGGCCGATTGTGTGCTGGCCGGCATCCATGACGTGCTGGAGGGCACGCGCCCCGATCTGGTGCTGTCGGGGGTGAACCGCGGCAACAACTCGGGCGAAAACGCCCTTTATTCGGGCACCCTTGGCGGCGCGATGGAGGCGGCCTTGCAGGGCATCCCGGCCATCGCCCTCAGCCAGTATCTCGGGCCGCAGACCAATGTGCTGGCCGACCCGTTCGAGGCCGCGCGCCAGCATGGCACCCGCGTGGTGCGCGCCCTGCTTGAACGCGGGCGCTGGGACCATGATGCCGATTACCGGCTGTTCTATAACGTCAATTTCCCGCCGCTGAGTGCTGCTGCAGTCAAGGGCCTGCGGGTTGCGCCGCAAGGTTTCCGCCGCGACACGGCCTTTGGGGTCGAGCCGCATCTGTCGCCCTCGGGCCGGCGTTTCCTGTGGATCAAGGGCGGGCCGCAGCACAGCCCCACCCTGCCCGGCACCGATGTCTGCCTGAACCTTGAAGGCTACATCACCGTGACACCGATGCGCGCCGACCTGACCGCGCATGACGTTCTGGCCGATCTGGAGGCACAACTGGCATGACCGGGGACGCGGCGGAAGACGATGAAACCGCCGCCGAGCGCAAGATGCGCTTTCTGTTCGCGCTGCGCTCGCGCGGGGTGACGGATGCGCGGGTGCTGACGGCAATGGAGCGGATCGACCGCGGCCTTTTCGTGAAGGGCTTGTTTGCCTCGCGCGCCTACGAGGACATGCCGCTGCCCATCGCCTGCGGCCAGACCATCAGCCAACCCTAGATCGTCGGCCTGATGACGCAGGCGCTGAATGTCGGCCCGCGCGATGTGGTGCTGGAGGTGGGGACCGGCTCGGGCTATCAGGCTGCGATCCTCAGCCAGCTGGCGCGCCGCGTCTATACCGTTGACCGCCACCGCCGTCTGGTGCGCGAGGCTGAAGAGGTTTTCCGCCACCTCGGCCTTGTAAACATCACCGCCCGTGCGGGCGACGGCAGCCACGGCTGGCCCGAACAGGCGCCGTTCGACCGCATCATCGTCACCGCCGCCGCCGAAGACCCGCCGGGACCGCTGCTGGCGCAGCTGAAGGTGGGCGGGGTGATGGTGCTTCCGGTCGGACAAAGCGATGCGGTGCAAAGCCTTATCAAGGTCACCCGGCTGGAAAAGGGCTTCGATTACGCAGAACTCTGCCCGGTGCGCTTCGTGCCATTGGTAGAAGGTCTTGGTTCTGACTGAAAACCTCTATATCTTGTGCGAAACCGCACCGCGAAGGCGGGCCAACACCAGAGGCAGAGGCATGACCCATCCCGCACCGCTGATCCGCATCCTCCTTCTGGGCGGCGCCCTCTCGGCGCTCTCCGCCTGCCAGTCGATAAGCGAATTCGATTGGGACATGCGCAGCCCCGGCAAGACGCTCGATACATCCGAGGCCGCACGATCCGCCACCGCCGATCGTCCCGCCCCCGATGCGCGCGGCGTGATCTCCTACCCGAATTATCAGGTGGCTCTCGCCAATCGCGGTGACACCGTGGCCACGGTCGCCAACCGCGTCGGCACCGATGCCGGCGAGCTGGCCCGCTACAACGCCCTGCAACCCAACGATCCGCTGCGCGAGGGCGAGGTGCTGGCCCTGCCCCGCCGCGTGGCCGAGCCGGTGGCGCTGGCCAGTGCGATCCCGCCCGCCGCCGCCAGCCCGGTTGGCGGCATCATCGGCGCCGCCCCCAGCGCGGCGCCAACAGGTGGCATCGACGTGACCAGCATCGCCTCCTCGGCCATCGACCGCGCAGCGCCTGCGGCCAAGCCCGCCGCCGCACCCGCTGCCGCGGCCAAACCGGCCGCGCCCTCGCCCGGGCCTGAGCCCACGCGCCACAAGGTTGCCCGGGGCGAAACCGCCTTCATCATCGCCCGCGCCTACAATGTCTCGGCCCGCGCGCTGGCTGACTGGAACGGGCTCGACGCCGACATGACCGTGCGCGAGGGGCAATATCTGATGATCCCGGTCGCCGGCGCCCCGACGCCTGCACCGACGCAGACCGCGGCCGCCAAGCCCACGACCGCACCGGGCGAAGGCTCGCCGACGCCCGTGCCGCCCTCGGCCGCCAAGCCCCTGCCGAACGAAAAGACCCCGCCTGCGGACAAGGTGGCAGCCGCCGATCCCGCTGCCGCCCCGGCCCCCGGCACCCCGGCCAGCCCTGATCTGGGCGCGGCCCGCTCCTCCAGTGCCAAGCTGGGCATGCCGGTCTCGGGCAAGATCATCCGCGGCTATGAAAAGAAAAAGAACGACGGCATCGACATCTCGGCCTCCGCCGGCACGGCGGTGGCGGCTGCCGCCGACGGCACCGTGGCCGCCATCACCCAGGACACCGAGGGCGTGCCGATCCTGGTGCTGCGCCACGCCGACAACCTGCTGACCGTCTATGCCGGCATCGACAACCTGACGGTTGCCAAGGGCGCGTCGGTCAAACGCGGCCAATCCCTGGGCAAGGTCCGCGCCGCCTCGCCGGCCTTCCTGCATTTCGAGGTCCGCAAGGGGCTCGAGTCCGTCGACCCGATGCCCTACCTGCAATGACCAGATGCGCCGCCTGATGCCAGTCGGGCGGCGCATCTCATCATTCAGGCACAAATATCCTGGGGGGAGCCGAAGGCGGGGGGCAAAGCCCCCCAACGTTGCAGCAAAGGCTCAGATCCGCACCCCGCGTCGCGCCGCCAGATCACAGAAGAACTGCCAGGCCACCCGGCCCGAACGCGCGCCGCGCGTCGCCTGCCATTCGACCGCCTCGGCCCGCAGCACGTCGTCGCTGACCGCAAGCCCATAGGCATCGCAATAGCCGCGGATCATCGCCAGATATTCGTCCTGCCCACAGGGATGGAACCCCAGCCACAGGCCAAACCGGTCAGACAGCGATACCTTCTCCTCCACCGCTTCGGCGGGGTTGATCGCACTCGAGCGTTCATTCTCGATCATGTCGCGCGGCATCAGATGGCGGCGGTTTGAGGTGGCATAGAGGATCACATTCTCCGGCCGCCCCTCGATCCCGCCATCCAGCACCGCCTTCAGGCTCTTGTAATGCTGGTCGTCATGCGAAAATGACAGGTCATCGCAAAACAGGATGAACCGCGTCCCCGTAGCCGCCCGCAGATGGTTAAGCAACCGCCCGACCGAAGGCAGATCCTCGCGCGCCAGTTCCACCAGCTTCAGGTCATGCCCCTCGGCCCGGACCGCGCCATGCACGGCCTTGACCAGACTCGATTTTCCCATCCCCCGCGCCCCCCACAGCAGGGCGTTGTTGGCGGGCAGTCCCGCGGCGAAAGCGCGGGTATTGGCCAGAAGCGTATCGCGCGCCCGCTCGACCGCCACCAGCAGACCCAGATCGACCCGGGCCACGCGGGCCACCGGCTCCAGCCGGTCGGGCTGGGTGTGCCAGACAAACGCCTCGGCCGCGTGCAGGTCAGGGGCCGGCGGCGGCGGGGGCGACATCCGCTCCAGCGCCGCCGCAATCCGCTCCAACGTGTCGGTCATGCATAGTCCTCAGCGTCCGGGTCATCATCCTCGGCCGGATATTCCCCCTCCTCGGCGGCGCGCTGCCGCTCGAACCGCGCCACCAGCAGGATCGAGATCTCATACAGCGGATAAACCGCCGCAAACAGGATCATCTGGCTCAGCACATCCGGCGGCGTGACGATGGCCGCCACGCCGAGGATCGCCACCACCGCATATTTTCGCGTCGACCGCAGCCCGGCCGAGGATAGCAGGCCCGCCTTGCCCATCAGCGTCAGCAGAACCGGCAGCTGAAAGCACAGGCCAAAGGCCATGACGAAGGTCATGGTCAGCGACAGATAGGCCTCCATCGACCCCTGAAACACCACGCCTGTCGTGGGCTGCGCCAGGCCGCCCGCCGCCATGTCATTGGCAAAGGCGTCCTGGAAGCCAAGGAAGAAATCGAAGGCGAAGGGCAGCATGATCACATAGGCAAAGGCGCCGCCGATCAGGAACATCACCGGCGAGGCGATCAGGAACGGCAGAAACGCGTTCTTCTCTGACCGATACAGCCCCGGCGCCACAAACCGCCACAACTGGAAGGCGATGATCGGAAAGGCCAGCGCAAAGCCCCCCCACATCGCGATCTTGATCGCGACGAAAAACCCTTCCTGCATCTTGATCAGGATCAGTTGGCACTGTTCGCCCCGCTTGGCCATGACGTCGCACATCGGCCGCGACAGAAAGCGGAAGATCGGCTGCCAGATCACATAGCCCACGACAAAGCAGACCATAAAGGCCGAAATCGCGTAAAGGATGCGCGTGCGCAGTTCCTTCAGATGTTCGATCAGCGGCGCGGCAGTGTCGTCGAGATGGTCGCGGGCGCTCATGACGTCTTGGTCTCTTCAGCAGGGGCCGGGGTTTCGGCAGGTGGCGCCGCGGGCGCGGCCGCAGCCTCAGCGGCAGGGGTGGCGGCGACCGGGGCCGCGGCAGGACGGGCCGGCGCGTTGGGATCGCTCATCGGCGTGGAGCCGCCCTTGAGCGGGTCCCATTTCTCGAACCGGTCGGCCGCCGCGCGCACCTTGTCCATGCCCATCCCCTTGGTCGAGGCCATGGACTTCAGATCGGCCGCCACATCCGACGCGCCGCTTTCCTTGGCGGCCTGTTCCATGGCGCTCTGAAACTCGCGCGCCATCATCCGCAGCTTGCCGGTAAACCGGCCCAACTGCTGGAACATCACCGGCAGATCCTTGGGACCGATCACGATCAGCGCCACGATGCCAATCACCAAAAGCTCGGTCCAGCCGATATCGAACATGCCACACCCCGCGAAAGATCATGCCCGCCCACCATCAGGCGGTGCCTTGGCCCGGACAGCGGACCCGTCCGGTTCAGACCTTGTCTTTCTCGACCGGCGTCACATCCTTGGCCGCGTCTGCGGCGGCGTTTTCAACTTCGGCTTTGCCTTCGTTCACGCCTTTCTTGAAGGCGGTGATGCCCTTGCCCACTTCGCCCATCAGCGAGGAAACCTTGCCCCGTCCGAAAAGCACCAGAACCACAACGGCGATCAGCAACAGCTGCCAGGGACCCATCTGCATCGTCTTACCCTCCGAATGCGGCACCGCGCCGCGGGTTGGGATGAAATTCGCCCATGCCCGGCCCCACCGCAAGGCCAGAGGCGAAGATCGCCCGCCGCGCGCCGCAGATTGCTGCCAGTTATTTGTCAGTTGCCGCGATCCGTGACATGATCGCCCCCATGAACCGCAACGACAGATTGTTCGACCTGATCCAGATCCTGCGCGACGGTCGGCTGCACCGCGCCGCCGACCTAGCCGAACGACTCGGGGTGTCCACCCGCACGGTCTGGCGCGACATGGCGCTGCTGGCCGAAAGCGGCCTGCCGGTCGAGGGAGAGCGCGGCGTGGGCTATATCCTGCGCGGCCCCATCACCCTGCCCCCGCTGATCCTGACGGATGACGAGATGGCCGCCCTGAACCACCTGCTGACCTTGGCCGCCGCCCATGCCGAAACCGGCATCTCGCGCGGCGCGGCCAGCCTTGCAGCCAAGATCAAGGCCGTGCTGCCCCAGGGCTGAGGTGCGCGCCCATCTTCACCATGATCCAAATACCCAAATCCGCACGTGGGGCTGCAGGCCGCGCAGGGGTATTTGGGTCATGGTGAATGCAGCAGTCAGGCCCGGAATCAGGCCCGGAACACGAAACAGCGGTCGCGGCGGATCATCAGCCACAACACCGTGCCCGGCTTGGGCAAGAACACCCCCGGCACCGAAGCGGTGAGGGTGGAGCCGTCGAACTCCATGCGAAACTCCACCAGACTTTCGCGGCCCAGAAACCGGGCGCGGGTCACCGTGCCGCGGGCGGGGGTGCCGTCCATCGGCGTGGGATTGGGGCCGCGGCCGGCGCGGTCAAAGTCGATCTTCAGATGCTGCGGACGGATCACGATCTCGACCGCCCCGCCATCGGCATGGCCAGGGGTCAGAAAGTCGCCAAACGGCGTCGGAGTCAGCGCCCCGCGGCTGATGCCGCGAATCACGTTGATATCGCTGAAGAAGGCTGCGGCAGCGCGGTCCACCGGGCTGTTGTAGACGTTGTAAGGGCTGCCGCGTTGAACGATCTGCCCGCCGCGCATCAGCGCGATCTCGTCGGCCATGCGCAGCGCCTCGTCCGGTTCATGGGTGACCAGCAGGACCGCCGCGCCCTCGGATTTCAGAATATCCAGCGTGGTGTCGCGGATGCCATCGCGCAGCCGGTTGTCGAGGCCCGAGAACGGCTCGTCCATCAGCATGACCTGCGGCCGCGGTGCCAGCGCGCGTGCCAGCGCCACCCGCTGCTGCTCGCCCCCTGACAGCTGGTGCGGGTGCTTTTCGCCATAGCCGTGCAGATTGACGCGCTCCAGCAACTCGGTCACCCGCGCGGCCTTGGCCGACCGGTCGCCCGACAGCCCGAAGGCCACGTTTTCCGCCACCGTAAGATGCGGAAACAGCGCGAAATCCTGAAACATCAACCCCACGCCGCGCGCCTCGGGGGGCAGGTTGCGGCCGCGGGCAAAGACCTGCACACCGTCGATCAGGATCTCGCCCGAGTCGGGCGTCTCGACCCCAGCGATCATGCGCAGCGTGGTCGATTTGCCGCAGCCCGAAGGCCCCAGCAGGCAGGTCACCTGTCCCGGCGCGATGGACAGCGACAGGTCATTGACCACCTGCTGGCCGTGAAAGCGGCGCGACAGGCCGCGAACCTCAAGGCGCGGAGGCTGGGACACGGGCAAAATCCTTGGTGTTTCCGTCAGTCATTGCCAGTAACAGCCGCGCCGCGCCGCGGCAACTCACATCGTCAGGTTGGTGGCTCCGCCATCGAGCAGGATGTTCTGGCCGACGATGAAGCCAGCATGCTGGCTGCACAGGAAGGCGCAGGTGGCGCCAAATTCGGCCGGGGTGCCATAGCGGCCGGCAGGGATCGTGGCCATTCGCTGCGCTCGCGCCGCTTCGACACCGATGCTCTGGGCCTTTGCCAAGCCCTGATCCAGCGCCGCGGCCCGGTCGGTGTCATGCAGGCCCGGCTGCAGGTTGTTGATCGTCACCCCATGCCCCGCCACCTGCCGCGCCGTGCCGGCGACATAGCCCGTCAGCCCTGCGCGCGCCGCGGTCGACAGGCCCAGAACAGCGATCGGTGCCCGCACCGCCGAAGACGTGATGTTGACCACCCTTCCCCAACGGCGCGCGATCATGCCCGGCAGGGTGGCGGTCATCAGCGCCACCGGCGCCAGCATGTTGGCGTCCAGCGCGCGGATGAAATCGTCGCGCGTCCAGTCGGACCAGAGACCGGGCGGCGGCCCGCCGGCATTGGTCACGAGAATGTCCAGGTCGCCCGCGGCCGCCAGAACCTGCGCCTGCCCGGCCTCCGTCGTGACGTCGGCAGCGACTTCGATCACCTCGACGCCATAGCGGTCACGGATCGCCTGTGCCGTCAGAGCCAGGGCTTCGGCGCCACGGGCGTTCAGCACCAGATTCACGCCGGCCTCGGCCAATGCCTCGGCACAGCCGCGCCCCAGCCCCTTGCTCGCGCCGCAAACCAGCGCCCGTTTGCCCCTGATGCCCAGATCCATAACGCCTCTCCCTGTTCGTCAGGCAGAACGTAGCGCCCGGCGGAGTGCGGCGAAAGTGCCGATGTCACGAAATTTCCCCTTTTCCGCCCTTGCCATATCGGCTTTGGCGCGCAGAACACCGGTTGGTTTGCAGAAGACAGGATCCATGACCGTCGAGGCCCCACCCTCCACCCCCCAAAGTTGCCAGGTCTTTCCGGCCGAGGCCCTTTATGTCGTGCAGGGGGTGGCACAGGGCGACAGCCTCGCCGGGCCGGACGAGGTCTGCCCCGGCGACATCTATGCGCTGGAGGCGGCGGTCAAGCCGCTGCGTCTGCGTCTGGTCGCAAACCGCGTGGCGCCCGGGTCAGAGTTTGGCAACCCCGGCGCAGCCACCACCATGCTGGCCCGTTACACTCTGATGGATGATGAAGGCGGACGGTTGGAATTGATGGTGATCGGGGTCGAGGGCGCGGGGCTTTGCGTTCTGCCCCTTTCGCCGGTCAGCCGGGCCATGGAGTATACGCTGGTCAAGGTCGAGCCCGCCCCCGAGGCCGCCGCCGTGACCGACCTGCTCTGCATCTCGTTTGCCCGTGGCACGATGATCACCATGGCCGATGGCAGCCAGCGCGCGATCGAGACGCTGACCCCCGGCCTCAGGGTGCTGACCCGCGATCACGGGCCGCAACCCGTGCAGTTCATGGGACAGGCCACGCTGCGGGCGGTCGGTGCCTTTGCCCCGGTGGTGATCACGTCCGGCACGATGGGCAATGCCGGCGATCTGATCGTCAGCCAGCATCACCGGATGTTCCTGTATCTGCGCAACCGCGCGCCGGGCGTGCCCACGGCCGAGTTGCTGGTGCAGGCCCGCCATCTGGTCGATGGCGAGCAGGTGTTCATCCGCGAGGGGGGATTTGTCGATTATTTCAGCATCGTCTTCCCCCGGCACGAGATCATCTATGCCGAGGGCATCCCCGCCGAAAGCCTGATGGTCACCGAGGCCGTGCTGAACCGCCTGCCGGCGGACCTTGCCCATGAGGTCAAGACCCGCTTTCCTGGCCTCAGCCAGAACCAGCATTTCGGCACCGAGGCGCAAGGGGCGATGCTGGACAGAATCAAGCCCTTCGGTGGCGGCACTAACCGCTGACCGCGTTGCGTCACGGCCGCCTTCGCGCTATGGGCAGCGCATGACCAACCGCGCCCCCCTCCCGCCCGAAATCGCCCGCCGTCGCACCTTCGCGATCATCGCCCACCCGGACGCCGGCAAGACCACGCTGACCGAAAAGTTCCTGTTGTTCGGCGGCGCGATCCAGATGGCCGGACAGGTGCGCGCCAAGGGCGAGGCGCGGCGGACGCGCTCGGACTTCATGAAGATGGAGCAGGACCGAGGCATCTCGGTCTCGGCCTCGGCGATGTCGTTCGACTTTCGCCAATACCGCTTCAATCTGGTCGACACCCCCGGCCACTCTGATTTTTCCGAGGACACCTACCGCACCCTGACCGCGGTGGATGCCGCGGTGATGGTGATCGACGGGGCCAAGGGGGTGGAAAGCCAGACCCGGAAACTGTTCGAGGTGTGCCGGCTGCGCGACCTGCCGATCCTGACCTTTTGCAACAAGATGGACCGCGAGGCGCGAGACACCTTCGAGATCATCGACGAGATCCAGGAAAACCTCGCGATCGACGTGGCGCCGGCCAGCTGGCCAATCGGCTCGGGCCGCGATTTTCTGGGCTGCTACGACCTTCTGAACGACCGGCTGGAGCTGATGGACCGCGCCGACCGCAACCGCGTGGCCGAAAGCATCGAGATCAAGGGGCTGGACGATCCGAAACTGGCCGAACATGTGCCCGCGGACATGCTGGCCAGGCTGCGCGAAGAGATCGAGATGGCGCGCGAGCTTCTGCCCGCCTTCGACCGCGAGGCGCTGCTGAACGGCTCGATGACGCCGATCTGGTTCGGCTCGGCGATCAATTCCTTCGGCGTGAAAGAGCTGATGGACGGCATCGGCACCTACGGCCCCGAGCCGCAACCCCAGCCGACGACCGAACGCAAGGTCATGCCGGACGAGAAACCGGTGACGGGATTTGTGTTCAAGGTGCAGGCCAACATGGACCCCAAGCACCGCGACCGCGTGGCCTTCGTGCGCCTCGCCTCGGGGCATTTCGAGCGCGGCATGAAGCTGACCCATGTGCGGTCGGGCAAGCCGATGGCGGTATCAAACCCGGTGCTGTTCCTGGCGGCCGACCGCGAACTGGCCGAGGAGGCCTGGGCCGGCGACATCATCGGCATCCCCAACCACGGCCAGTTGCGCATTGGCGATGCGCTGACCGAGGGCGAGAAGCTGCGCTTCACCGGCATCCCCAGCTTTGCGCCGGAACTGCTGCAAGGCATCCGCGCGGGTGACCCGATGAAGGCCAAGCATCTGGAAAAGGCGCTGATGCAATTTGCCGAGGAAGGTGCCGCCAAGGTGTTCAAGCCGATGATCGGCTCGGGCTTCATCGTCGGCGTCGTGGGGGCGCTGCAATTCGAGGTGCTGGCCAGCCGGATCGAGCAGGAATACTCGCTGCCCGTGCGGTTCGAGCCCAGCCAGTTCACCTCCGCGCGCTGGCTCTCGGGCCCCAAGGCCGAGGTGGAGAAATTCGTCAATGTCAACAAGGGCCACATGGCGCAGGACAATGACGGCGATCTGGTCTATCTGACGCGCCTGCGCTGGGACATCGACCGGGTGGAGCGCGACCATCCCGAGCTGAAGCTGACCGCCACCAAGGAAATGATGGTCTGACCGGCCAACGTTGCCGGGGGCTCTGCCCCCGTCCCTGCGGGACTCCCCCGGGATATTTGGGCCTGAATGATGAACCGACTTTGAGAGCATTCAGGCGGAAATATCCCGGGGGGGTGAGGCGCAAGGCGCCGAGGGGGGCAGCGCCCCCCTGCTGTTTTGCGCAAAACTTGACCGCTGCAGACATTTAAGCTATGCGCGTGCAGGCCTTCGGGCCAGATGCCGGGGCGCCTGGAAAGCCGCGTCCCTTATTTCCTTGCGGGCCGATCCCGCCAAGACAGGACGCTGATGACCAAGTTCTCAGATCTCGCGCTGGATCCGCGCGTACTTCAAGCCGTGACGGAAGCCGGCTATGAAATCCCCACGCCCATCCAGGCACAAGCCATTCCCTTCGCGCTGACGGGCCGGGACGTTCTGGGTATTGCCCAGACCGGCACGGGCAAGACCGCCAGCTTCTCGCTGCCGATGATCACGATGCTGGGTCAGGGCCGGGCGCGGGCGCGGATGCCGCGCAGCCTGGTGCTGTGCCCGACGCGCGAATTGGCCGCACAGGTGGCAGAAAACTTCGACACCTATGCCAAGCACACCAAGCTGACCAAGGCGCTGCTGATTGGCGGCGTGGCGTTTGGCGAGCAGGACAAGCTGATCGACCGTGGCGTTGACGTGCTGATTGCCACTCCCGGGCGTCTGCTGGACCATTTCGAGCGCGGCAAACTGCTGCTGACCGGCGTGCAGATCATGGTGGTGGACGAGGCCGACCGCATGCTCGACATGGGGTTCATCCCCGATA
>ERZ1645187.1237-NODE-1237-length-23816-cov-45.813518_pt1 | contig 23816 bp, 18 predicted proteins | sample MGYA00575352_ERZ1645187 | MGnify/ENA primary metagenome ERZ1645187 (study PRJEB40837, sample SAMN11349314) | freshwater sediment metagenome | isolation source: river sediment | host: Sediment | place: India: Wazaribad , New Delhi | collected 2017-02-21 ...
CGCTGAGACCGAGCCGACGAAGTTTCGACCTTTTCGAAACTTCGTCGGTGAAGGCAAGCCCGACCGGGCGTCGGCCGGTCAGGCCGTAACGCACATGAAATTCAGACGAGTCTGAATTTCATGTGCCGGGTTTCAAGCCGCCCGCGCCGCCTCCGCCCTCAGCCGCGCCTGGAACATCGGTCCGCCCAGCCACGACGGCCAGCCGTAGCCGTTGATGAAGACCAGATCGATGTCGCTCGCCCGCGCCGCGACCCCCTCGGCGAGGATGGCCTCGCCCTCCGCCGCCATCACCGCCACCAGCCGATCGACGATCTCGGCCGCCGAGAACGGCCGCCGCGTGATGCTCTTCTTCGCCGATTCCTCTTCGACCAGAGCCGTCACGGTCGGGTCGACCGTGCGCTTGCCGTCGACGTAGGCGTACCAACCCGCGCCGGTCTTCTGGCCGAACCGCCCCGCCTCGCACAGCCGATCGGCCACCGCGACGTAACGCTCGCTCGGATCGCGGGTCGCCGCCTTGCGCTTGCGCAGGGCCCAGGCGATGTCGAGACCGGACAGATCGAACACCGCGAACGGCCCCATCGGCAGGCCGAGGCCCTCCATCGCCGCGTCGATGTCCTGCGGCAGCGCGCCGTCCTCCAGCATGAATTCCGCCTCGCGACGGAACCGCGCCCAGATGCGATTGCCGACGAAGCCCTCGCAGACCCCGGTCGGCACCGCGAGCTTCTTCAGCTTCTTGGAGACCTCGAGCGCCGTCGCCAGCGTCTGCGGCGACGTGGTCGCGGTGCGCACCACCTCGACGAGGCGCATTACGTTGGCCGGCGAGAAGAAGTGCAGTCCCACCAATCGCTCGGGATGGAGAAGCGCCGGCGCCAGCCGATCCGGATCGAGATAGCTGGTATTGGTGGCGACGATCGCGTCGCCGCGCACCACGCCCGAGAGCGTCTCGAACAGCTGCCGCTTGACGTCGAGATCGTCGAACACCGCCTCGACCACCAGATCGGCCTGCGCCAGCGCCCCGAGATCGGCGGCGAAGGTCAGCGCGGCGAGTTTCGCCGCCTTGGCCTCCTCCGTGAGCCGGCCCGACTTGACCGCCCGCGCCCAGATCCCGTCGATGCGCTCGCGCCCGCGCACCAGGGCGTCTTCGCTCGTCTCGACGACGGTGACGGCGTAACCCGCATCGGCGAAGGCGACGGCGATGCCCGCCCCCATGGTGCCGGCCCCGATCACCCCGACCCGGGTGACCGGCTTCGCCGCCACCCCCTCGAGCCCGTCGACCTTGCTCACCTCGCGCTCGGCGAAGAACACGTGGCGCAGCGCCGCCGCCTGCTCCGAGGCGACCAGCCGGAGAAAGACCTCGCGCTCCTTCGCCTGCCCCTCGTCGAACGCCAGATCGGCGGCGGCGAGCGTCATCCGCGCCGCTTCGCCCGGCGAGTTCTGCCGCCGCGCCTTCTTGGCCACGCCCGCGACCGCTGCTTCCGCCGCGGCTCGGTCGAAGGCCGGAACCGCGATCTCGCGCGTCCGCCGCGGCGGCTTGCCCACCAGCGACTTCGCGTGTGCCATCGCCCCTTCGACGAGGTCGCCCTCGATCAGCGCATCGACCAACCCGAGCTTTGCGGCGTCTCCGGCCGAGATCGGCTTGCCCGAGCCGTTCATCTCGATCGCCGCGATCATGCCGACCAGCCGCGGCAGCCGCTGCGTGCCGCCGCCGCCGGGGATGATGCCGAGATTGACCTCCGGCTGGCCGAATTTGGCGCCCACCGCCGCCACCCGCGCATGCGCCGCGAGCGCCAGTTCGCAACCGCCGCCCAGCGCCGTCCCATGGATCGCCGCCACGACGGGCTTTTGCGAATTCTCGATCGCGTAGCAGACCTCGAACAGGATCGGCGCGGCCGGCGGCTTGCCGAATTCGCGGATGTCGGCGCCGGCGACGAAGGTGCGGCCGTGGCCGAAGAGGACGATTGCGGCGACCCGTTCATCGCCGTTCGCCGCTTCGATCGCCGCCCGAATGCCTTCGCGCACCTCGCGCGAGGCGGCGTTGACCGGCGGATGATCGATGCCGACGAGGGCGATGCCGTCGCGGATTTCGGTGCGCACGACGGGGGAGGCGGGGGTTTCGGACATGGTTCCTCTCGGGGGCCGCCGCCCGGCGTCACACGCCGAGCCAGCGATGAATGAGTTCGCGATCGGCCTTCAGCGCCGCGGTCGACCCCTCGAACACCATTTCCCCCTTGGCCAGGATGAAATGGCGGTCGGCGAGCTCGAAGAGATCCTCGAGGTTCTTGTCGACCACCACGATCGCCATGCCGGTCGCCGCAACGATGCGGATGGTCGCCCAGATCTCGTCACGGACCTTCGGGGCGAGACCTTCCGTCGCCTCGTCCAGCATGAGGAGGTCGGGATTGGTCATCAAGGCCCGACCGATCGACAGCATCTGTTGTTCGCCACCCGACAATTGATCGCCCCAGTTGGTGCGACGTTCGGCCAATCGGGGGAAGAGTTCGAAGATCCGTGCGAGCGTCCACTCGCGCTTTCCCCCCGGCCCCGGCCGCGCCGGCAGGGTGAGATTCTCCTCGACCGTCAGGTTGGGGAAGATGCCGCGCCCCTCCGGCACCAGCGCGATGCCGGCCCGGGCGATCGCCGCCGGCTTCAGTCCCGCCAGCTCGCGCCCCGAGAGGCGGATCGAGGCCCTGTCGCCGCCGGACATCAGCCCGACGAGGGTGCGCAGGAGCGTGGTCTTGCCCATGCCGTTGCGCCCCAGGAGGCTCACCGTCTCGCCCGGCCGCACCGTGAAGGCGACGTCGCGCAGACACGGCACCCGCCCGTGCGCCGTGGCGAGCCCACGCGCCTCGAGCAGCAGGGTTTCGCCCATTGCCGGGGCGATGATTTGCGCCGCGGTCGTGCTCATGCCGCCTCCTCTTCCACACCGGCGAAGCGGCCGAGATAGGCCTCGCGCACCTTGGCGTCGCGCCGGATCTCGTCGGCGCTGCCGTGGGCGATCAGCCGCCCGTTGACCAGCACGGTGATCGTGTCGGCGCAGGCGAAGATCGCGTCCATGTCGTGCTCGATGATGAGAATGGTGTGATCGCGCGCCAGCTCCTTGAGCAGCGCCGTCACCCGTTGCGTCTCCTCCGGCCCGGTGCCGGCGAGCGGTTCGTCGAGCATCAGCAGTTTGGCGCCCGAGGCGATCAGCATGGCGATCTCGAGCTGGCGCTGTTCGCCGTGGCTGAGGGTGGAGACCACCCGATCGGCCCGGTCGACCAGCCCCAGCGCCGCGAGAGCTCGCGCCACCGCTGCCGCCTCGTCGGCTCGGCTCGCCCCGGCGAGCCCGCGCGCCTGCGCCGCGATGGCGCAGTTCTCCGCCACCGTGAACGCCGGCAGCACGTTGGTGCGCTGGAACGATCGGCCGATCCCCTGGCGCGCCTTGGCGTGCGCCGAGTAGCCGGTGATGTCGGCGCCCGACAGCTTGATCGTACCGCCGGAGACCTCGAGCGCTCCGGTGATGAGGTTGGTGAAGGTGGTCTTGCCGGCCCCGTTCGGCCCGATCACCGCATGGATGCGGTTCGGCTCGAAGGTGACGGTGACCCCGTCGACCGCGGTCAGGCCGCCGAAGCGCCGCGAGAGACCGGAGACTTCCAGCTTCGGCCCGCCGCCGCTGGAGCGCTCCTCCGCCGTCCCGCCGTCCGGCGCCGCCCACGGCCGCGCCGCGCGCACCGGCATCAGCCCGCCGAGCCCCTTCGGCGCCCCGAGAACGGCGGCGATCAGGAACACGCCCATGGCGATCGGCCAGTGATCGGAGACCGCCGAGCCGACGATCGCCGCCGACTTCAGCCCCTCTTCGGCCAGCGCATAGATCAGCGCCCCGACGATCGACCCCCACAGGGTGCCGACCCCGCCCAGCACCACCATCATGATGGCGAGGCCGGACTCGCGCCAACCGAGGATCTCCGGCGGCACGAACCCGTCGATCGAGGCGTAGATCGCCCCGCCGAGACCGGCCACCATCCCCGAGATCACGAAGCTCGCCCACTTGTAGCGCGCCCCGTCGAAGCCGAGGGCGTTCATCCGCGTCTCGTTGGCCTTGAGCCCCTGCAGGATGCGGCCGAAGCGCGAGCGGGTGAGGACGAGGAGGCCGACCAGCGTCACGACCGTCAGCCCCAGCGCCGTCCACAGCAGCGTGTTGCGGCTCTGGAAGTCGAGCACGGTGCGGCCCGCGATCTCGAGGGCCGGCTTGACGTCGATCGACGCGCCGTCCGAGCCGCCGGCGATGCGGGTGTCGTGGAAGAGGGCGAAGATCATCTGCGACGCCGCCAGCGTCACCATGATGAAGTAGAAGCCGCGCGTGCGCACCGCGAAGGCGCCGACCACCGCCGCACCGAGCCCCGCGAGCGCCACCGCCGCGCCGAGCGCCTTGGGCAGGTCGGCCGCCTCGTAGGCCGGCGTGACGAACCACACCGCATAGGCCCCGAGCCCGAACCACGCCGCATGGCCGAACGACACGAGCCCGGTCACGCCGATCAGGAGATCGAGGCTCATCACGAAGATCGCCGTGGCGAGCACGCGGGTGACGAACTTGACGAGATAGGGACCCGCCATCCACGGCAGCGCCGCGCAGACGATCGCCAGGGCCGCGAGCAGCACCAGGACGGGAAACGAAGGCAGACGGATCATCGGACCGCCCTCCCGAACAGACCGCCGGGCCGCACCACCAGCACCGAGGCCATCAGCGCATAGACGACCACCCCGGCGAGATTGGGCAGGAACACCTTGCCGAGCGCGTCGGCGATGCCGATCGCGATCGCGCCGAGGAAGGCGCCGCGGATCGAACCGATCCCGCCGATCACCACCACGACGAAGGAAATGATGAGGACGCGCTCGCCGATGCCCGGATAGACGCTCTCCACCGGCGCGGCGAGCATGCCGGCGAGTGCCGCGAGCGCGGTGCCGGCGGCGAACACCAGGCGATAGAGCCGGGTCGCATCGAAGCCGAGCAGCTCGGTCATCTCGCGGTTGGATTCGCCTGCCCGGATCAGTCGCCCGATCCTGGTCTTCTGGATCACCAGGAACATCGCCACCGCCAGCGCCGCGCAGATCGCCGTGAGCGCGAGGCGATAGACCGGGTAGGTCAGCCCGTCGGCGAGCCTCACCGAGCCGGAGAGATACGACGGCGCCGGCACGCCGTGCGGATACGAGCCCCAGCCGATGCGCTGCACCTCGTTGAAGATCAGGATCAGCGCGAAGGTGAGCAGCACCTGCTGCAGGTGATCGCGGGCATAGAGATGGCGAACGAAGGCCCATTCGATCGCCGCCCCGAAGGCGACGGCGAGCGGGATGCCGATCGCGACGGCGAGGAAGACGTCGCCGGTCAGCTGCGTCAGCGTCAGCGCCAGATAGGCGCCGAGCATGTAGAACGAGCCGTGCGCGAGGTTGATCACCCCCAGGATGCCGAACACCAGGGTGAGGCCGCTGGCGGCCAGGAAGATCAGGAACCCGTATTGGATCCCGTTGAAGATCTGGACGAGGACGAGGTCCATGGGGCGCTGTCTCGGCGAGGGGGGCACGGCCGGAAGGAGATCGCGGGCGAGGCGCCCGCGATCCGGCCATCGATGACGAAGGCGAGGCGTCGCCTCAGGCGCGGCAGCCCTTGCCGCTGTCGGCGAAGCTCGCGGCGGCGATGCCGGTCATCCGGTTCTTGCCGTCCTTCAACTCGCGCGCATAGAAGTTCTGCTTCGGATTGCGCGAGGCGGAGAACTCGAAGGGACCGCGCGGCGAGGCGAACTTCGCCGCCGCCATGGCCGCGTGCATCGCGTCCTTCTTCGCCGTGTCGCCGCTGACCGCCGCGAGGCCGATGTCGAGCACCTGCATGGCGTCCCAGCCCTGCACCGCGTAGACGTCCGGATCGATGCCGTGCGCCGCCTTGAAGGTAGCGGAGAAGGCCTTGTTCTCCGGGTTGTCGAGCCCGTCGGCATAGTGCAGCACGGTCCTGATGCCGTTGCCGGCGGCGCCCACCGCCTGCTCGACGCCGTCGGTGAGGAAGCCCGGCCCCCACAGCGGCACCGCGCCCGAAAGGCCGGCCGCCGCGTAGTCCTTGATGAACTTGGCGGCACCGCCGCCGGCGAAGAACGAATAGACCGCCTGGGGCTTGGCCGCCGCGATCTCGGCCAGCGCCGACTGGAACTCGACGTCGGGGAAGGGCAGGGCGATGTCCTTGGTCACCTTGCCGCCGCCCGCCTCGAAGGTCTCCTTGAAGCCGCCGACCATCTCCTCGCCCGCCGCATAGCGCCAGGTACAGGTCATCGCTTCCTTGACCCCGGCGGCGAGCATCGCCTTGGCCGTCGCCGCGCCGATCTGGCCGTTGGCGAAGGAGGTGCGGAAGATGTTGGGGGCGCACATGGCGCGGGTGATGGCGTCGGCGCCGGCGTTGGGCACGAGGGTGGTCACCCCGGCCTCGCGGGCGATCTTGACCATGGCGGCGGCGACGCCGGAATGCACCGTGCCCATCAGCACGTCGACGTTCTCGCCGAACACCAGCTTGTTGGTCAGTTCGGTCGCCTTCGGCGGCGCGGATTCGTCGTCGAGCGCCACGAACTCGACGGCGCGTCCGGCGAGCGAGCCGCCCTTCTGCGACACGTAGAGCTTGGCGCCGCGGGTGATCGCCTCGCCGAGCGGGGCATAGGTGCCGCTGGCCGGCAGCAAGAGGCCGACCTTCAGCGCTCCGGCCGCCTGTGCGCGGCGGACGAAGGGGCCGGTGAGGCCGAGCGCACCCAGCGCCATGGCCGTGGAAAGAAAATCGCGTCGCGTCGACGACATGTCCCGTGTCCTCCCGTTCGATACGTTTCCTCGCGCCCACTGCGTTGATCGCGGGTTCGTCCCCGGGGCGCGCTTTTCCCTGCGGAAGAAGGATCGACCTTTCTCCGTCTTCGGTCAAGAGAATATGTATTTTGGTATTGAAATGCGACTTCGTCTCGACCCCCGCTCGGCTGCACCGGGGACCGTGTCACGCGATCGCACTTCCGACGATCTCCACCCGTCACACGACGGGGTTCGTCTCCCTCCCGAAGCGAAGCAGCCCTATCCGACGAGAAGCCGGATCGCCCCTTCGCAGTCGGAACTTTATTTCATATTCAGACGAGGTCAAGCCGAACATGCAATATTGTTCAGGATGGCGACATCGAATCGCCGGCGACCACCCGTAGGTCGGGATGCGTCGCCGGCCGCAACCGGATCATCGCCGGCCGCGGCCACGCGACCACCAGCCGTCCGACGAGATCGTCGAGCCCGGGCAGATCGAGGGCGTCGTAGAACACCGGCCGCCGCGACCGCGCCGCGAACTGATGGAAGAGATCGGCCACGTCGTAGTCGTAGACGATGTCGCCCGGGACCACGCCCGGCCGCCGCGCCATGAAGCGGCGAAACCCGGTGAACACCGCACGCCCCCGCGGCAGCCCGGCGAAGCACAGGATCGCCCGCCCCGACCCCAGCCGCAGCCCCTCCTGCATCCGCGCATAGACCCGCTCGTGCCCGAGCCGCACCAGATCGGCGGTGGCGCGATGGTCGTCGGTGGCGTCGCGCGGGTCGAGTGTCGTGCGCAGAGCGAACAACGGTTCGTCACCGCCGAGCCCTCGGGCGGCCAGGAGGACTGCCAGCGGCCGTCCGATCGCCGCCGCGACATCGCTCGGCGCCGCGTCGCCGGCCTCGCCGTTCACCCCTTGGCCCCGCGATTGCGCGACTGCCACGGGCAGCCGTTGACGCAATAGGACTGGACGATCGAATGCAATCGCGCCGCGCTCGCCTCCACCGCCACGCCGGCGGTGTCGATCTGCACCCGCGCCCGCGAATAGAGCGGTTCGCGGCTCGACAGGATGGTGATGAGCTCCGCCATGGCCGCCTTGTCGTTCGCCATCGGTCGCAGGTCGCCCTGCTGGCGCACCCGGCTCATGTGCTCGGCCGGCGAGGTCTTGATCCACACCGTGAAGTAGGAGGCGAGCAGCAGTTCGAAGGTCATCGGCTCGCCGACGATGCCGCCGCCGGTGGCGAGCAGCATCGGCCCGGGCTGGTCGATCAGCCGCTTGAGCGTCGCCCGCTCCAGCCGGCGATAGCCGTCCTGACCGTAGAGATTGAGGATCTCGTTGATCGAAAAGCCGTGTTCGGCCTCGATTTCCCGGTTGAGCTCGACAAACGGCCAGCCCAGACGCTCGGCGACGATGCGCCCGAGCGTCGATTTGCCGGCCCCGCGCAGGCCGATCAGCGCGACGCGGTCGACGGCGATGTGCTCGGAGACCGCGCGCGGCGCGCTCGGCTTGCGCTCGCCCGACAGCACCGCCTTGACCTCGGCGATCATCGCCGGATCGGCCGCCCGCAGGAGATCGCGCACCAGCCGCCAGTCCTCCTGCTCGCCCGCCTCGCCGACCAGATCCTCGAGCGGCGCCCCGGTCGCCTCCGCCACCCGCCGGAGCAGCATGATCGACACGTTGCCCTGCCCGCTCTCCAGCTGGGCGATGTAGCGCTCGGAAATGCCGGAAACCTTGGCCAGAACCTTGCGCGACATGCCGCGCACCGCCCGCATCTGCCGCACTCGTTGGCCGAGTTCGACCAGGAACGCCTGATCGGCGTCCTCCCGCGTCGTCTTGCCCCGCTCGGCGACCAGTACCTCGTCTGCGCCATCCGGCGTCGCCGCACCCGCCTCCACGATCGCCGCTTCCGCTTCGCTCGCCCCGTCCGTTCGAGTGTCGTCGTTCATGCCGTCGCCTCTTCGCTCTGCATGAAAAATAGTACAGGAGCCCCTTGACGGCAATCGGAACGACGAGGCATGAAAATATGAAATATAATTCCGATCGCTCGATCGAGACGGTCGGAAACCAGGAGGAAGCCCGATGTCCACGTCCGCCGTCACGCCGGCCCGTGCCGAATTCACCGCCGCCATCGCCGCCGTCGCCGCCGCCATCGGCGATCGCCCGCTCGACGCCGATCTGGCGCAGTGGCTCGACGCCACCTACCCCGCCAACGGGTCGATCTTCCGCACCATCGCCGCCGCCGTCGAGACCGGCGATGCCGAGGGCTGGATCTGCCCGCGCGAGACCGGCGGCATCCGCTGGGGCCGGGTGATCGAGGCGGGCAAGGAAGCCGGCCGCTTCTCGGTGGACGTCGTCCACATGGAGAGCTGCCGCGGCCCCCATCACGCCCACCCGGAAGGCGAGATCGGCATGATCATGCCGGTCGTCGCCGAGCCGAATTTCGACGGCTTCCCCGAAGGTTGGTACGTCTACGGCCCCGGCACCGCGCATCACCCGACCGTCACCGACGGCTCCGCCTACGTGCTCTATCTGCTGCCGAACGGCCGCATCGAGTTCACGCGCGGCTGACGCTCCCTTGCCCGATCCCCTGTCAGACGACGGAGCCCGCCCCATGGCCGAACCGCTCTACGCCACCCGTGTCTTCAACGCGGTCGAAGATTTCGTCGACGTTCACGTCGCCGCCGGTCTCGCCGCGAAGCCCGCCTACGTCGATCCCGAGCGCACGCTGACCTACGGCGGCCTCCAGGAGGCGACCCGCCGCTTCGCCAACGTCCTCGGTGGTCTCGGCCTGCAGCGTGAGGATCGCGTGGCGATGATCGTGCTCGACACGGTCGACTTCCCCACCTGCTTCCTCGGCGCCATCCGCGCCGGCATCGTCCCGATCCCGCTCAACACCCTGCTCGCTACCGAGCAGTACCACTACATGCTGACCGACAGCCGGGCGAAGGTGCTGGTCGTCTCCGCCGCCCTGCTGCCGACCGTGGCGCCGATCCTCGACGCCTGCCCCGACCTCGCCCACGTGCTGGTCGCCGGCGGCGAGGCGGGTGCGCATCTCTCGCTCGCCGCCGAGCTGGCGAAGGCCTCGCCCGACTTCGCGACCGCCGCGACCCATCCCGACGAGACCGCCTTCTGGCTCTATTCGTCGGGCTCCACCGGCGCGCCCAAGGGCACCCGCCACGTCCACACCTCTCTCAAGGCGACGGCCGATCTCTATGGCCAGCCGATCCTCGGCGTGCGCTCCGACGACGTGGTGTTCTCGGTCGCCAAGATGTTCTTCGCCTACGGGCTCGGCAATTCGCTGTCCTTCCCGCTCCGGGTCGGCGCCACGGTGGTGCTGAACCCCGGCCGCCCGACCCCGCAGATCGCCTTCGAGTTCCTGGAGAAGTATCGCCCCACCGTCTTCTGCGGCGTGCCGACGCTCTATGCGGCGATGCTGCACGATCCGGCCATCGCCACCGCCAAGGGCTCCGATCGCCTGCGCATCTGCGCCTCCGCCGGCGAGGCCCTGCCCGAGCACATCGGTGAAGCGTTCGAGAAGCGCTTCGGCGCCGTCATCCTCGACGGCGTCGGCTCCACCGAGATGCTGCACATCTTCCTGTCCAACCGCGTCGGCGCCGTGGTCTACGGCACTTCCGGCCTCGCCATCCCCGGCTACGACCTCTCGCTGCGCGACGAGACCGGCCGCGAGGTCGACACCGGCGAAATCGGCGAACTCTACGTGCGCGGCCCCTCCGCCGCCGACGGCTATTGGAACCAGCGCGAGAAGAGCCGCACGACCTTCCAGGGCGAATGGACCCGCACCGGCGACAAGTACATTCGCGATAGATCCGGCCGTCACACCTACTGCGGCCGCGCCGACGACATGTTCAAGGTGTCGGGCATCTGGGTCTCGCCCTTCGAGATCGAGGCGGCGCTCGGCGCCCACCCCGACGTGCTCGAGGCGGCGGTGGTCTCCCACGCCGACGAGGAGGGGCTGTTGAAGCCCAAGGCCTTCGTCGTCCTGCGCGACGGCGTCGAGGGCGACGATCTCGAGCACCGGCTCAAGGAGCACGTCAAGACCACGGTCGGCATGTGGAAGTACCCGCGTTGGATCGAGGTGGTCGAGGCCCTGCCCAAGACCGCCACCGGCAAGATCCAACGCTTCAAGCTGCGCGAGGGGGCGTGATGGTGCTCGCTCCCGCCGGTTTTCTCGACGTCGCCGGCCATCGGCTCGAATATGCCCATCTCGGCCCCCAGCCGAACGCGGCGCCGACCCTGGTGCTGCTCCACGAGGGCCTCGGCTGCGTCGGCCTGTGGGCGGACTTTCCCGAGCGTCTGCAACGGGCGACCGGCTGCGGCGTCTTCGTCTTCTCGCGTGCCGGCTACGGTGCCTCGAGCCCGGTCGCCCTGCCGCGCCCGCTCGACTACATGCAGCGCGAGGCGGTGGAGGTTCTGCCGCCGCTCCTCGACGCCATCGGCTTTCGCACCGGCGTGCTGGTCGGTCATTCCGACGGCGCCTCGATCGCCGCCCACCATCTCGGGACGATCCGCGACCCCCGCGTCGAGGCGGCGGTGCTGATCGCGCCCCACTTCCTGGTCGAGGACATGTGCGTGGCGGCGATCGCCGAGGCCAAGATCGCCTACGAGACCACCGACCTGCGCGCCAAGCTCGCCCGCTGGCACCAAGAGGTCGACGTCGCCTTCTTCGGCTGGAACGGCGCCTGGCTCGATCCGCAGTTCAAATTCTGGGACATCCGCGACAGCCTCGAGACCGTGAACCGGCCGATGCTGGTGATCCAGGGCGCCGACGATCAATACGGCACGATGATCCAGGTCGACACCGCCGTGGCGCTCTCGCCTGCCCCCGTGACGACCGAAATCCTTCCCGGCGTCCGCCATTCCCCCCATCGCGAGGCCCCCGACGCCACCGTCGCCGCCATCGCGAGGTTCTTTCGCGCCTTTCCCGACCTCTCGGTCGCCCGCTCTCTCGGAGCTCCGACATGATCCGCCTTCAGAGCTACATCCGTGACGCCTGGGTCGACGGCACCGCCGCCGGTCGCTCCTTCGTCGATCCGACCACCGGCGCCGTGCTCGGCCAGATCGATTCCACCGGCGTCGACTGCGCCGGCGCCCTGGACCATGCCCGCAGCGTCGGCCGCGCCTCGCTCGCCGCCCTGTCCTTTGCCGCCCGCGGCGACTTGATCGGCCGCATCGCCGATGCGCTCCAGGCCGAGCGCGACCTCTGGCTCGACATCGCCCGCAAGAACTCCGGCAACACGCCGCGCGACGCCTCCATCGACGTCGACGGCGGCATCGGCACGCTCAAGTACTACGCCCGCCTCGCCAAGAGCCTCGGCGAGGCGACCACCATCGTCGAGGCCGGCGCCGACAAGCTCGCCAAGGCCGATTTCGAGGCGCGTCACCTCTGGACCACCCGCCTCGGCGCCGCGATCCACATCAACGCCTTCAACTTCCCCTCCTGGGGCCTGTGGGAAAAGGTCGCGGTCGCCTTCCTCGCCGGCGCGCCGGTGGTCGCCAAGCCGGCTTCCGGCACCGCGTGGCTCGCCGAAGCCATGGTGCGGGCGGTGGTCGAGGCCGGCGTTCTGCCGGCCGGCAGCCTCCAGCTCGTCTGCGGCGCCGCCGAGGGCCTGCTCGACGCCGTCGGCCCGTTCGATTCCATCGCCTTCACCGGCTCCGCCGACACCGGCCGCATGATCCGCTCGCACCCCGCCGTGCTCGCCGCCAACCCGCGCGTCGCCATCGAGGCCGACAGCGTCAACCTCGCGCTCCTCGCCCCGACCGCGACGGTCTCCTCCGCCGCCTTCGAGCGCCTGCTCGAACAGGCGCTCGGCGCGGTCTCGGTCAAGGCCGGTCAGCTCTGCACCAACATCCGCCGCATCCTGGTGCCGGCGGCACTGAAGGAGGCCTTCGTCGAAGCCTTCGCCGGCCGCATCGACGGCCTCGTCGTCGGCGATCCGGCCCTGGCCGAGGTCACCGTCGGCCCGCTGGTCGACGAACGCCAGCTGCGCGCGGCCATGGCCGGTCTCGCTCTCCTCGCGGAGGAGACCCGCACCGTGCGCGGCGGCGGCCTGCCGGCCCGGGTCGTCGGTGCCGACGTCGCCTCCGGCGCCTTCCTCGCCCCGACCCTGCTGGTCGCCGACACCGGCGCCGAACTCTCCGCCGTCCATGACGTCGAGGTCTTCGGCCCGGTCGTCACGGTGATCCCCTACGCCGATCTCGACGAAGCGGTGATGCTCGCCGCCCGCGGCGAGGGCTCGCTCGCGGCGTCCGTCTACGCCGACGCGCCGTCCGAGGCCGCCGACCTCGTCGTCCGCCTCGCCCCGGTCCACGGCCGCGTCCTGGCGGTCGATACCGTGGTCGGACGCAGCCACACCGGCCACCCGATCGTCATGCCGCAATGCGTCCACGGCGGCCCCGGCCGCGCCGGTGGCGGAGAGGAACTCGGCGGCCTGCGCGGAATTCGCTTCTACATGCAGCGCACGGCGATCCAGGGTTCGCCCGCGATGCTCGAGGCGCTGACCGGCGGGGCGGCCACCGCTGCGCTGTGAGGTCGGACGGAAGGAGCTCTGCGCCGGTTTCCGGCGCGGAGCGCAACGGAATCCTAGTTCCGCTGTGCGCCATCCGAACATGAAATATTCTGCATTATAATGCGTATTTTCCCTGGACAGGCAGAAAAACAGCATTATAGTGCATCTCACCGAATGATCCCGACAACGAGGGTGGAAACATGGCCGACGAGGCTCGCAAGCTGGCGCGTGGCGCCACGCGCATCGATTTTCAGACCGATCCGTCCCGCTGGCGTCACTGGAAGGTGACCTTCGACGGCGACGTGGCGACCCTCGCCATGGACGTCGACGAAAACGGGGGCCTGTTCGAGGGCTACCTGCTCAAGCTCAATTCCTACGACCTCGGCGTCGACATCGAGCTGGCCGATGCGCTGCAGCGTCTGCGCTTCGAGCATCCGGAAGTGAAGGTCGTGCTGATGCGCTCGGCCAAGCCCAAGGTCTTCTGCGCCGGCGCCAACATCCGCATGCTGGCCGGCTCCGAGCACGCTCACAAGGTGAACTTCTGCAAGTTCACCAACGAGACCCGCAACGGCATCGAGGATTCCTCGGAGTTCTCCGGCATCAAGACCATCTGCGTCGCCAACGGCTCGACCGCCGGCGGTGGCTACGAATTGGCGCTGGCCGCCGATCACATCATGCTGGTCGACGACGGCTCGTCGTCCGTGTCGCTGCCCGAAGTGCCGCTGCTCGCGGTGCTGCCCGGCACCGGCGGCCTCACCCGCGTCGTCGACAAGCGCAAGGTGCGCCGCGACCACGCCGACGTCTTCTGCACCATCGAAGAGGGCATCAAGGGCAAGCGCGCCGTCGACTGGCGTCTGGTCGACGAGATTGTGCCGCTGACCCGGCTCGAGGAGACGGTGAAGGCCCGCGCCGCGGAATTCGCCGCGAGGTCGAACCGGGGGGCCGGCGGCACCGGCATCGCCCTGAAGCCGCTCGACCGCAGCTTCCGCGCCGACGGCATCGACTATTCGCTGGTCACCGTCACCATCGAGGGGCGCGTCGCCCGCATCATGATCGAGGGTCCGACCGACGCCCCGCCGGCCTCGGTGGCGGAGCTGACCGCGCTCGGCTCCGACTCGTGGATCCTGAAGCTCGCCCGCGAACTCGACGATGCGATCCTGGATCTCCGCAACAACGCCTTCGAGATCGGCACCTTCGTCTTCGGTTCGAAGGGCGACGGGGCGAAGGTCGCGGCCTGGGACGACTTCCTCGAGGCGAACCAGGGCGATTGGCTGGTCAACGAGATCCGCCAGTACTGGAAGCGGGTGCTGAAGCGCGTCGACGTCACCTCGCGCACCCTCGTCACCCTGGTCGAGCCCGGCTCCTGCTTCACCGGCCTTCTCGCCGAACTCGTGCTCGCCGCCGACCGCTCCTACATGCTGATCGGCACCTTCGAGGGCGACAACCGCCCGGCGTCGACGATGGCGCTCTCCGCCGCCAACTTCGGCCCCTATCCGATGAGCCACGGCCTCACCCGCCTCGAGAACCGCTTCCTGGCGACGCCGGAGACGGTCGGCGAGCTCCAGGGCAAGATCGGCGAGAGCCTCGACGCCGCGGCGGCCGAGAAGCTCGGCCTCGTCACCTTCGCCTGCGACGACATCGACTGGGCCGACGAGGTCCGCGTCTATCTCGAGGAGCGCACCTCCTATTCGCCGGACGCGCTCACCGGCCTCGAGGCGAACCTGCGCTTCGCCGGCCCCGAGACCATGGAATCCAAGATCTTCGCCCGCCTCACCGCTTGGCAGAACTGGATCTTCCAGCGCCCCAACGCGGTCGGCGAGGAGGGTGCGCTGCGCCGCTACGGCACCGGCCTCCGGCCGACCTACGACATGCGCCGCGTCTGATCCCGCTTCCTCGCCCGCGCCGGCGCGCGGGCGAGATCCACCGACACGAGGAGGGACGAGGCACGTCCCCAGGGAGGAACCCATGTCCGATACGATCAACGTCGACTACTCCACCAAGGTGCCCAACAACGTCGATCTGGTGAACGATCGTCAGGTGCTGCGCGCCCTCGAGAGCTGGCAGCCCAACTACGTCGAGTGGTGGAAGGACATGGGGCCGGAAGGCTTCCAGAACGCGTTGGTCTATCTGCGCACCGCCGTCTCGGTCGATCCGCAGGGCTGGGCCAAGTTCGACTACGTCAAGATGCCCGACTACCGCTGGGGCGTGCTCCTGGCGCCGAAGGAGGAGGGCCGCAAGGTCAACTTCGGCAAGCACAAGGGCGAGCCGGCGTGGCAGGACGTCCCCGGCGAGTATCGCGCGATGCTTCGCCGGCTCATCGTCATCCAGGGCGACACCGAGCCGGCCTCGGTCGAGCAGCAGCGCCACCTCGGCGCCACCGCCCCGTCGCTCTACGACATGCGCAACCTGTTCCAGGTCAACGTCGAGGAAGGCCGTCACCTGTGGGCGATGGTCTATCTGCTGCACAAGTACTTCGGCCGCGACGGCCGTGAGGAGGCGGACGAGTTCCTGCGCCGCCGCTCCGGCTCCAAGGAGACGCCGCGCATGCTCGGCGCCTTCAACGAGGAGACGCCGGACTGGCTGTCGTTCTTCATGTTCACCTTCTTCACCGATCGTGACGGCAAGATGCAGCTGGAGAGCCTCGCTCAGTCGGGCTTCGATCCGCTGTCGCGCTCCTGCCGCTTCATGCTGACCGAAGAGGCGCATCACATGTTCGTCGGCGAGACCGGCGTCGGGCGCACCATCGAGCGCACCTGTCAGGCGATGAAGGCGGCCGGCATCACCGATCCGAACGACATCTCGAAGATCCGCGAGCTCGGCGTCATCGACCTGCCGCTGATCCAGAAGAAGCTGAACATGCACTATCCGCTGACGCTGGATCTGTTCGGCGCGGAGATCTCGACCAATTCGGCCAACTACTACAACGCCGGCCTCAAGGGTCGCTTCGCCGAGACCAAGATCGACGACGATCACATCCTGACCGATGCCACCTATCCGGTCATGAAGTTCGTCGACGGCAAGATCGTCGAGGAGCACGTCCCGGCGCTGACCGCCCTCAACATGCGTCTGCGCGACGACTACTCGGCCGACTGCGCCAAGGGCGTCGAGCGTTGGAACAAGATCATGCAGAAGGAAGGCATCGACTTCCGTCTGGAGCTGCCGCACCAGTGCTTCAACCGTCAGATCGGCGAGTTCGCGCCGATGCAGGCCACCCCGAAGGGCCTCATCCTGTCGGAGGCCGACTGGGCGGCGAAGAAGGACACCTGGCTGCCCTCGCGCGACGATCTCGCCTTCCTCGACACGCTGATGAAGCAGGAGCTCGAGCCGGGCAAGTACGCGGGCTGGATCAACCCGCCGAAGGTCGGCATCGACAACAAGCCGGGCGACTTCGAATACGTGAAGATCGCCGCCTGATCGAAAATGCGCCGATCGCTCGTCGAAAGGCGGGCGATCGGTGGCTTGGTTTGGATCAGGGGAGGTGGGATTGGGCGGAGACGTCACGCCACCGACCCCGTGGAAGCCTCGCGACCCCCCTCCCTGTCCCTCCCCCACAAGGGGGGAGGGGACGCGGGTGGAAACTCTTTTCGTATCCTTGCATCGTGCGGAACTTCGGCTCGCGCCGGCTTCGATGTTCGAATGCTCTCGCCCCAGCGCCCTCTCCCCCCTTGTGGGGGAGAGACGGAGAGGGGGGTGACGAAGGTGCCGCGCTCTCGACGGCGGCGCCATCGAACCGGAGGCGTCGCGATTGCGACGATCGAAGCGTCGCTCGGACCAAATCGCCAATTCCTCCGGAGATCGCCCATGAACGCCCCCGCCAAGGTTCTCAAGCAGCATCTGATCGACCCGGAGATCTGCATCCGCTGCAACACCTGCGAAGAGATGTGCCCGGTCGACGCCATCACCCACGGCGACGACAACTACGTGGTGGACGTCGCCACCTGCAATTTCTGCATGGCCTGCATCGCCCCGTGCCCGACCGGCGCCATCGACAACTGGCGCATGGTGACCAGCCCCTGGACGCTCGACGAGCAGCATTCGTGGTCGGATCTGCCGGCGCAACCGGATCTCGGCGAGGCGGGTGCCGGGGCGCTCGAGGCCTTCGAGGACGAGGTCGATGCGATCATCGCGGCGGCGCACGGCGGGGCGGGCGGCAAGTCGGTGGCGCCGAAGTCGGCGTCGAAGCCGTCGGTGAACCTCTTCAACCGCGCGAAGCCGGCGATCGCCACCGTCACCGGCACCTATCGCCTGACGTCGGAGGATTCGACCACCGACATCCGCCACCTCATTCTCGATTTCGGCGACACGCCCTTCCCGGTCCTCGAGGGCCAGTCGATCGGCATCGCGCCTCCGGGCGTCGACGCCAAGGGCGAGCCCCATCGCATCCGCCTCTATTCGGTGGCGAGCCCGCGTCACGGCGAGCGTCCGAACCACAACAACCTCTCCCTCACCGTGAAGCGGGTCGAGGGCGGCGTCTGCTCCAATTACGTCTGCGATCTGAAGAAGGGCGACAAGGTCACCGTCACCGGGCCCTTCGGCTCGACCTTCCTGATGCCGGACGATCCGATGGCCAACATCGTGATGGTGTGCACCGGCACCGGCGCGGCGCCGTTCCGCGGCATGACCGAGTGGCGCCGCCGCACCCAGCCGAACGCGCCGGGCAAGCTCGTCATCTTCTTCGGCGCGCGCCGTCCCGAGGAACTGCCCTACTTCGGCCCGCTGCAGAAGGTGCCGCAGACGCTGCTCGACAAGCACTTCGCCTGGAGCCGCGTGCCCGGCGAACCCAAGGTCTACGTGCAGGATCTGATGCGGAAGGAATCCGCCAAGATGATCGAACTGCTGAAGTCCGATCGCACCCACATCTACATGTGCGGCCTCAAGGGCATGGAGACCGGCGTCGAGGAGGCGCTGCGGGACGCCTGCCGCAGCGCCGGGCTCAACTGGGAGAGCCTGCGCAAGGAGATGCGCGACGAGGGTCGCTATCACGTCGAGACGTACTGACGGCCGAGCGGTCCGAGGCCTCCCCGTGGGGGCGCCTCGGATCGGCTTCAGTGGGCCTCGTCCCAGTTCGACGCGGCGCGGGCATCGACCACCAGCGGCACCTTCAGGCGCACGGCCGGTTCGGCCGCGCCCTCCATCACGCGGCGGACCACGTCGATGGTCGCCGCGGTCTCGGTCTCAGGCACCTCGAAGATCAGTTCGTCGTGCACCTGCAGCAGCATCTGCGCGGCGAGCCCGGCCGACGCCAGCGCCTCGTCCATGCGGATCATGGCACGGCGGATGATGTCGGCGGCGGTTCCTTGGATCGGCGCATTGATCGCGGCGCGTTCGTTGAAGGCACGCACGGCGGCGTTTTTGTCGGCGATGCCGGGATAGTGCGCACGGCGGCCGAACAGCGTCGTCACATAGCCCTTGGCCTTCGCCTCGCCCTTGGCCCACTCCATGTAGTCGCGGATGCCAGGGAAACGCTCGAAGTACTTCTCGATGTAGGCCGAGGCCTCGGAGCGGGCGATGCCGAGCTGGTTGGCCAGCCCGAAGGCCGAAATGCCGTAGATGATGCCGAAGTTGATCGCCTTGGCGCGGCGGCGGACCATCGGGTCCATGCCGGCGACCGGCACGCCGAACATCTCGGACGCCGTCATCGCATGGATGTCGATGCCGTCGGCGAAGGCCTGGCGCAGGGCCGGCACCTCGGCGATGTGGGCGAGCACCCGCAGCTCGATCTGGCTGTAGTCGGCCGAGATCAGTCGGTGCCCCGGCGTGGCGACGAAGGCGCGCCGGATCTTGCGGCCTTCTTCGGTGCGCACCGGGATGTTCTGCACGTTGGGTTCCGACGAGGAGAGCCGGCCCGTCGTGGTCGCCGCGAGTGCGAAGGAGGTGTGGACGCGCTTCGTCCTCGGGTTCTCGAAGCTCGGCAGCGCGTCGGTATAGGTCGACTTGAGCTTCGACACCTGCCGCCAGTCGAGGACGCGGGCGGGCAGTTCGTGGCCCTGCGCCGCCAGATCCTCCAGCACGTCGGCGCCGGTGGCGAAGGCGCCGGTGGCGGTCTTCTTCGGCGCGGGTAGACCGAGCTTGCCGAACAGGATCTCGCCGAGCTGCTTCGGCGAACCGACGTTGAAGGGCTCGCCGGCGAGTTCGGTGATCTCGGCCTCGAGCCGCGCCATGGTCTGTGCGAAGTCGCCGGAGAGCCGCGCCAGCATCTGCCGATCGATGGCGATGCCGCGCCGCTCCATGGCGGCGATCACGGGCACCAGCGGCCGCTCCAGCGTCTCGTAGACGGTCGTCAGCCCCTCGGCGGCGAGGCGTGGCTTCAGCAGGCGCCACAGGCGCAGGGTGACGTCGGCATCCTCGGCCGCATAGGCGGTCGCCTTGTCGACGGCGACGCGGTCGAAGGTGATCTGCGATTTGCCGCTGCCGGTCACCTCCTTGAAGGCGATCGGGGTGTGGCCGAGCCACTTCTTCGACAGTTCGTCCATACCGTGGCCGCCGCGCCCGGCATCGAGCGCGTAGGAAAGCAGCATCGTGTCGTCGAAATTGCGGATCTCGAGGCCGTACTGCCCGACGATCAGCGCGTCGTACTTGAGGTTCTGCCCGACCTTGAGCACGGAAGCATCGGCGAGCAGCGGCTTCAGTGCGTCGAGCGCCGCACGCAGCGGGATCTGGTCCGGGGTCGGGGCGTCGTCGAAGAGGCCGCCGCCGCCGGAGCGATGCGCCAACGGCACGTAACAGGCCCTTCCCGGCGCGACGGCGAGCGAGAAGCCGACGATTTCGGCCTGCAGCGCGTCGAGCGAGGTGGTCTCGGTGTCGAAGGCGACCACGCCGAGTGCGCGGGCCTCGGCGATCCAAGCCTCGAGGCGGGCGAGGGTCGAGACGGTCTCGTAGGTCGAAGTGTCGATCGCCGCGGTCGCGACGGCGGCGCGGGATTGCGCGAGGGTCGCCGGGGTGCCGACGAGAGACTTTTCGGCGAGCGCGGGGGTCGTGGAAACTTCCCCCGCGACGGGGGCGCTCCCTCCCCCCTCGCGGGGGAGGGTCGGGGAGGGGGTCGTCGCCGCGTCTTCCGTTGTCGAGGAGGAACCAACCCCCTCCGACCCGGCTGCGCCGGGCCACCTCCCCCGCGAGGGGGGAGGAAGCGTACCCTCGCCACCGGCGCTCACCGGCGGCCAGTTCGTCACCGGCACGCTGGCCGGGTCGATCGCCTCCGCCACCGCCCCGGTCGCCTCCGCCACCCGGCGGGTGAGCGAGCCGAATTCCATCGCCTTGAGGAAGGCCACCAGACGCGGGCCGTCGATGTCGGCCACCGCCAGATCCTCGATCGGCGTGTAGACCGGCACGTCGCGGGCAAGCCGCACCAGCCTGAGGGAGATCCGCGCCGCCTCGGCGTGATCGATCAGCGACTGGCGCCGCTTGGGCTGCTTGATCTCGGTCGCCCGCGCCAGCAGCGATTCCAGGTCGCCGTATTCGTTGACGAGGCTCGCCGCGGTCTTGATGCCGATGCCCGGCACGCCCGGCACGTTGTCGACCGGATCGCCGGCCAGAGCCTGAACGTCGACCACCTTGTCGGGGGTGACGCCGAACTTCTCGAACACTTCGGGCTCGCCGATGCGCTTGTCCTTCATCGTGTCGAGCATGACGACGCCCGGCTCGATCAGCTGCATCAGATCCTTGTCGGAGGCGACGATGGTGACGTCGGCACCCGCCGCCCGCGCCTGGGTGGCATAGGTGGCGATGAGGTCGTCGGCCTCCCAGCCCCGCTGTTCGACGCAGGCGACGTTGAAGGCGCGGGTCGCCTCGCGGATCAGCCCGAACTGCGGGCGCAGATCCTCGGGCGCCTCGGGGCGGTGGGCCTTGTAGAGGTCGTAGATCTCGTTGCGGAACGTGTCGCCGGAGGCGTCGAAGATCACCGCCAGATGGGTCGGCTCGACGCCGGCGCCCGACTTCTTCGCCTCCTTCAGCAGGCGAAACAGCATGTTGCAGAAGCCGGAGACGGCCCCGACCGGCACCCCGTCCGATTTCCGCGTGAGCGGCGGCAGCGCGTGATAGGCGCGGAAGATGTAGGACGAGCCGTCGACCAGGAAGAGGTGGTCGCCGGCACGGATCGGGCGCGCCTCGGCGCCGTTGGGGAGGCTCGTGTTCATGGCCGGCATCTTACGGGGGATGGGGCGCCGGACAAGCCGAGATCGCCGTCATCCCCGCCCGATCACGCCGGCCGCCGCCAGCCGCGCCACCTCCTCGGCGTCGCAGCCGAGATCGCCGAGCACGGCGTCGGTGTCGGCGCCGAGTTTCGGCGAGGCGGCGGCGTAGGTGAGCGGAGTGTCGGAAAGCACGATCGGATTGCGGATGGCCGGCACAGTTCCGCCCGAGGCCTCGGGCAGATCGAGCCGCATACCGCGGGCGATCACCTGCGGATCCTCGAACACCTGCCCCACCGAATTGATCGGCCCGGCCGGCACCTTGGCGTCCTCCAGTTTGGAGAGCAGGTCGTCGCGATCGAAGGTGCGGGTCCGGGCCTCGAGCATCGGCACCAGCTCGCCTCGCGCCGCGACGCGGCCGGCGTTGTGGACGAAGCGCGGATCGAAGGCGAGCTCCTCGAGCCCGAGGATGGCACAGGTGTCGCGCCACTGGCGGTCGTTGCCGGTGGCGATGACGATGTGGCCGTCGCGGGTGGGGAACACCTGATAGGGCACGATGTTGGGGTGCGCATTGCCCATGCGCTTCGGCGACCTGCCCGAGACCAGGAAGTTGAGCCCCTGATTGGCGAGCATGCCGACCATGGTGTCGAGCAGGCTCATGTCGACGAGCTGGCCGCGTCCGGTGGTCTCACGCGCCGCCAGCGCCGCCTGGATGCCGATGACCGCATGGAGCCCGGTGAAGAGATCGGCGACCGCCACACCCACCTTGGTCGGCTCGCCGTCGGCCTGGCCGGTCAGATCCATGTAGCCGCCCAGCCCCTGGATCATGAAGTCGTAGCCGGCGCGGGCCGCATAGGGGCCGTCCTGACCGAAGCCGGTGATCGAACACCAGACGAGGCGTGGGTTCGCCGCCATCTGCGTCTCGTGGTCGAGGCCGTACTTCTTCAGGCCGCCGACCTTGAAGTTCTCGATGACGACGTCGGCGGAGGCGATCAGCTTCGCCACCAGCGCGGCGCCCTCCGGCTTCTCGAAATCGACGGCGACGGAGCGCTTGCCGCGATTGCAGGCATGGAAATAGGCGGCACCGAGGTCTGTGCCGTCGGGGGCCTTCACGAAGGGAGGCCCCCAATGGCGGGTGTCGTCCCCCGCCCCCGGCCGCTCGACCTTGACGACCGTCGCACCGAGATCGGCGAGCGTCTGGCCGACCCACGGGCCGGCGAGAATACGCGCGAGTTCGACGACCCTGAGACCGGCGAGGGGGGCGGACATGCCTTCATTCTCCAAATAGGGACGTGCTCGAGGTTGAAAGCCCCTCCCCTCAGGGGAGGGGTTGGGGTGGGGTGAGGCCCCGCAGGGGCAAGGTGAGAGACCTCGTATCCTCGCCAAACCGGTAGGCGCGGAAAGCCCGAACCCCACCCGGCCCTTCGGGCCACCCTCCCCTGATGGGAGGGCGGGAGATCGGGACGAGAGTGGAGATCCCATCGATCCGGTGAAGCGTGCGGTCGGCGACCGTTTCAAAGAGAGATCGCCTCATGGCCGTTCTCCCAGCGCATGTGCGATCCGATCGAGCACGGCCTCGGTTTCTCCAGTGACCTCAAAGTTCCAAAATCGCAGCACGTCGAATCCGAGCTTTCTCAGCCGAGCATCGCGCAAACGATCCGCCTCGCTGAGGTCCTCGCGCGCGTGGCCGCCACCGTCCACCTCGATCACCAGGGATGCCTTCAAGCAGGCGAAATCGACGATGAAGGCGTCGATCGGCACCTGACGGCGGAAGTGGTGGCCGAGAGGACGAAAGCGATCACGAAGGAGATGCCACAGCTTCGTTTCCTCCGGCGTCGCATGAGAGCGCAGGCGACGTGCCGCGGCGGGCGGAACGGAGGAAGACGGGCGTCCACGCATGTCTTCCTCCGAACTCGATCAATAGAACGCCTGGATGCCCGTCTGCGCCCGCCCCAGGATGAGGGCGTGGACGTCGTGGGCGCCCTCGTAGGTGTTCACGGTCTCGAGATTGGCGGCATGGCGCATCACGCCGTATTCGATCTGGATGCCGTTGCCGCCGTGCATGTCGCGGGCCTGCCGCGCGATGTCGAGCGCCTTGCCGCAGTTGTTGCGCTTGATCAGCGAGATCATCTCCGGCGCCATCCGGCCCTCGTCGAAGAGGCGGCCGACACGAAGAGCCGCCTGGAGGCCGAGGGTGATCTCGGTCTGCATGTCGGCGAGCTTCTTCTGCCACAGCTGGGTGGCGGCGAGCGGCCGGCCGAACTGCTTGCGGTCGAGGCCGTACTGGCGGGCACGCATCCAGCAGTCTTCCGCCGCACCCATCACGCCCCAGGCGATGCCGTAGCGGGCGCGGTTGAGGCAGCCGAACGGAC
>ERZ1645187.1238-NODE-1238-length-23815-cov-7.642803_pt1 | contig 23815 bp, 20 predicted proteins | sample MGYA00575352_ERZ1645187 | MGnify/ENA primary metagenome ERZ1645187 (study PRJEB40837, sample SAMN11349314) | freshwater sediment metagenome | isolation source: river sediment | host: Sediment | place: India: Wazaribad , New Delhi | collected 2017-02-21 ...
ACCGCATGGATTCGCAATGTGACTCCCCTACGGTCAGAGTTCTGCATCAACGCCCCCGTAGAGCGGAAAAGAGACATGTTCGGCTTGAGGCCCATGCTTGGGGGTCATGGGCCGGGAGGCAGCCAGTATCCCGGAAGCGATCTACTGTCTCCGGCGTGATCAGCGGCATTTTCGGATGCGTGCGCGGATCACCATCTCAGGCATGTCGATTTTCTGTCTGCAGCGATAGCTGACGGCGAAAACCGTCAGGTCGCCCATGATGCAGATGGCACGGTGCAGGAGGGCGGCGGTCAGGGCCGCACCCTCGCCGATGGTCATCCCGAGGCCGAGGACGATCAACCCCTCGCGCATCCCGATCCCGCCCGGAGAGCCGGGCATCAGGAAGCCGATGGTCCAGGCGACGACGAAAACCGGGATCGAGAGCAGGAAAGCGCCGTTGCCGACCGGAGCGATCGCCTGTGTCACGCAGGCCAGCGAAAGGCCGAGCGCCAGGAAATTCACCATATGCAGCGCAAGGGGTTTCGCGGTTTCGGCGGGCTCAAGCCTTGTCATGGGCGAATTCCGGCGGACCCGGCGGATCAGGAGCCAGATACCGGCGCCGATCCCTGCTGCCAGCAGGCCCGCGAGCAGCATCGAGGAGCCGGTCAGCGAGATCCCGGCTTCCTGCGGTAAAAGGGATAGCGTCAGTTCGGGGGCGACGAGCAGGAAGACTAGAAAAAGCAGCCCGCCCGCCGTCAGAACGAGGCCGATTTCCAACAGCATCGCTATTCCGGCCACCGGGCCTGCCACACCGTCAGCCCGCGCCAGCGCCAGCCGCCCCAGAAGATGGGCGACATTGCCCGGGATATATTTGCCGATCTGGGACACAAGCAACTGGGTCTCGGCCCGGCCCCCGCCGAGGCGAACCGAGAACACCGCCAGGGTTCCCGCCCATGCCCTTGCTGCCAGCACCTGCGAGACAAGATAGAGGCCGAAGCTCAGCATGAGCCACAGCCAGAACGACGGCGCATCGAGCGGCAGCACCGGCAGATCGCGGCCGCCCTTCCACAGGGCGTAGCCACCGAAGCCGATGACCACCAGAACACCGGCTATGCGAATCACCCGCGGCATCAGGGTTTCCGTGCGATCAGAATATAGCCGATCCCCCGGTCCGAGCCGAGGAAGCGGCGTTGAAGCGCCAGCGCGCCCTGGATGGCATGGCGCGCCGGGAAGGCGCTGTAGATCGGCCAAAGCCGGGTCAGAAGCCGTCTGTCGGTGCCGCTCTCGCCGGTGCGGCCCGCCTGGTCGAGTTTGTCCTTGGCGGGTTTGGTCAGCTGGCGGGCATAGACCGGCGCCGCCATCTTCTCCATGACATTGGCCAGCGGAAAGCCGTAGCAGACCACTTTTTCCACCGTCAGGCCCGCCGCCTGCGCAAGCGTATGCAGATCCTCGCGCCGGTAGCGCCGGTAATGGCCCGCCCAGACATCGGCAGGATTCCAGCGCTCGGGATGGGCCGGAACGGAAAGGATGGCGGCGCCGCCGGGGCGCAGATAGTTGGCCCAGGACGCAAGCGTTCCCCTGTCGTCCTCGATATGCTCCAGCACCTCGAAGGCGGCGAGGTAGTCATAGCTTTCAGGGGCTTCGTCCTTGGCATCGGCGAGGATCTTCATTCCGGGATGACCGGCGGTCATTTTGCGTGCCAGCCGCAAGGCGGCTTCGGATTGCTCGATTCCGGTGCCCGAGAACCCTTGGAGGGCCAGTTCCGCCAGAAGCGCCCCCGAGCCGCATCCGAATTCAAGCACCCGACCGGGGTCGCGCTCGGCAAGGAGGCGCAGCAACAGGTCGCGCCGCATCAGATAGCGCGGTGCCGGGACCCAGTTCGCCTGGGGCAGCGCAGGGCCGAAGGCGGGGTGATATTGCACTCTTGCATCGTCATCCCGGCTGGCGGGCAGGATGGTGTCCGAGGTCCGGTCAGGGCTGATCATGGGATACGGCTTCTGAGAAGGGGGGCGATATGGCAGGAGAGGGTTCTTGCGATATCGGCAGGGTGGGACAGGGCGATGCGGTCTTCGGGAAAGGCGGGAAAGCCCGCGCGCTCCAGCCGCTCGACCGCGTCGAGCAAGGCCTCCGGGTCGCCCGGGGGAACCAGTTCCAGCCCGGGCTGGCTGTCGCCGAAGGTTTCGCGCATGGCGGGCGACAGGCGGGTGATCACCGGGCGTCCCGAGAGCAGCGCCTGGTAGACCTTGTTCGGCACCACCGAGGCTGCCTTCGCCGAGCTGCCGAAAATGCCCAGGCAGAGATCCGCCTTGCCGATTTCGGCGCTGAGCCCCTCATAGGGCACCCATTCCTGCCAGTGGATATGGGGGGCGTCAGCCGTGGCGAGTGCCGCCTCGACCAGCGGCTGGTCCTGGCCGGTGCCGATCAGGGTCCAGTGCCGGCTCCGCCCGCGTGGCGAGAGCGCGGCGCTCAGCACGACGGAAATGCCATGCAGCGGGATCATCTGGCCGTAAAACAGGATGCGGGTAGGCCCTGGATGCGGGTCGGGTGAAGCCAGCCTGCGGAACGCCCCGGGCTCGGCGCCGACAGGGACCGCCGCCACATGTCCGGGCCCGAGATTGAACAACCTCGTTACATGGCGGGCATGGGCCCCGGTATCCATCAGCACAAGATCCGCTGCCCGGCAGCCCAGCCATTCCACAAGCCACAGAAAACGGGCGGAAAGGCTGCGTGGCGACGCGATGGCGCGGTCATGGGCGACCGTGTCGTAGAGCGAGATGAACATGTCCCAGACGAGTGGTTTCCCGCGCAGCCGGGCAAAGAGCCACAGGACCAGCACATCGAACTGGCCCATGTAGGGCACCAGAACCAGCTGGTGATCGGGTGCGCGCAGATAGCGCCATATCAGCACCGGATAAGCCGCGAAAAGCCGCATGAGGGACAGCAGCATGGCGCCGGAGCCAAGGCGGCTCTTGTCCTCGTGGCGCGACCAGATATCGGCATGTATCTCGATCACCTCGATGCCGATCTGCGAAAGCCCGTCGCGCAGGATCCGGGTGCGTGGCTTGCCGAGGTCATAGCTTCCCCACAGGAGAATGCGTTGCAGTGCAACTTCCGAAACCGGCTGCGGCGCTGCGGCTGGACTGGTCGCTGCGGAGGCCTGTCCCATCACAACCTCCAGAACCCGCTGTAGAGGCCGGTCGCGGGCAGGATGGGTGGGGCCGTGCCGTTCGTGCCGGTGGCCCAGATCAGGCGCAGCGACATGCCCTCGGTCGCCTCCAGTGCGTGACGGCTCTCATCAAGCCAGAGTATTGCGCCGGGTTCGACCGTGACGCCGTCGATCAGGACCGGCGCATCGGATTCCAGCCTGTATCGGCCACCGAAGGGCATCGAGAAGGGAACTGCTTTCCCGGCACCGGCAAGATCGTGACCTGCCAGCCAGATCGCCCCGGCATAATGGACATAACTGTTCTTCAGAACCGCCTGGTCCTCGGGAAGGAAGGCGCCGGGGCGGCTTGCGCCATACGTCACCGCCTGGGCCAGCTCATGCCGGTTCGCCAGCAGAAGGGGCGGGCGCGCATTGGCGATGATCGCGGCAAAGACCGGCTCTCCGGCCTTGCGATAGCTCTCGATACCCCAGGTCGACATGAAAAATCCCTGCCTGGGAAATTCCGATACCATGCCGTGTTGGTCGATATAGGTCACAGGTTCGGGGAAAAGCCGGTGGACTTCGGCGAGTGTCGCACGTTGCACGGCGTTGCCCTCACTGAGCGCGAGCAGGCCTTGCCCGGTGCCGGAGACGATCATCCCGACCAGAAGCAGCGGGAAACGCGGCGAATTGCGCAGGTGGCTGGCGCCAAGCGCCACCGCCACCATCAGCGGGGCGCTGATGAAGGGGAAGAAATAGGGGAAGGCGTTGCGATAGATCAGCAGGCACAGAAGCGGCAGGGCGAAAGCCGTCAGGACGATGGCCCGCCGCGTCTGCCGGGCATGTCCAAAGCCCGCCCAGGCCAGAATGATTGCGGGCAGGCTGAGCAGGACCCAGAGCAGGATCTCCGCCGAGCGGGGCAGGATACTGCCCGACAGCAGCGTCGTCGCGGCCGCCTCACGCAGGTTCGAGCCGGTATCGTTGCCCTCGGCCGCGCTTATCCCGGCGCTGTGCCAGAGATAGAGGCCGGCCGCGATCACAAGTGCCAGCCCCCCGGCGATCAGCGAGCGCAGCACAACATCGCCTTCCCTGCGGCGATAGATCAGCACGCCCAGAAAAGCCGGCAAGTAGAGGGCGGATTTGACTGTCACCAACAGCGCCAGCGCCGAAAGGAGCGCGACCAGTGCAACCTGCGGCGCGCGCATCCGGCTTGTCAGCAACAGCGACAGCGCGCTCATCAGCAGGCAGGCTGCGATGGGATCGGCGCGGAAACTGGTGCCATGCGCCATGACGAAACCCGAGCACAGGAAGGCCAGAACTGCGATTTTGGCAGCGACCGGATCCGCGAGGCCTTTGCCCATCCGCCAGATGGCAAGGCAGGTCAGCGCCAGCAGCGCCGTCATGACCAGACGTGCGGCAATGATCTGGCCGACCTCATGCCCCGGCACATGGGCGAGCCAGCTGAATCCATGCACGAAGAAGGTCTGCATCGGCCGATCCAGCCGACCGTCGAGCCAGGCATGGACATGGGACAGGAAATAGAACTCATCCCAGTTGATATTGCGCAGGAAAGCCATCGGGACGAGCAGGGCGAAGAAACCCGCCACCGCGAAAGTCAGCACGCCTACAGGCGCGGAGCCCAAGGCGGAATCTGGCGCGGTCTTGCTGCGCCGCGGGCCGTCCAAGCTGTTTTCAGCCAGCACCGACGATCTCCAGCGCGGGCCTGGCCCGCGAGATCACCTCGTCGCGCGGCAGGGCGCGCAGCAATTCGCGGGCGCGGATGTCCTCCAGCAGGTTGCGGTTGGCGGCGATGAGATCCGCGAGGATCCCCACCGCAAAGAGGATCGTTGCCACCGCAAGCAGCATGCCCGACAGAACCAGGGACTGGATATGACCGCCGCCGCCATCGGTCGCATAAAAATAGAGGAAGCGCCCGACCCCGCCGAGACCGGGCAAGGCGCAAAGCGCCGCCAGCGAGAAGAAGAACCTGAGCGGGGCATATATCACGAAGACCCGCAGAATGGTTTTTGCCGAGCGGCCTACATATTCGCCGATCCCCCGGAAGAGGCGCGAGGGCCGCGTCACCCGGTTCACGCGCACCGGAACCGATGCCATCGGAATATGCTTGCGCCCCGCCTGGATGATCGTCTCCAGCGTGTAGGTATAAGTATTGATCACGCAAAGCCGGGCTGCCGCATCGCGGGAATAGGCGCGGAAGCCGCTTGGGGCATCGGGAATATCGCTGCCGCTGGCCTTGCGGACGACCCAGCTGCCAAGCCGCTGCAACGCTTTTTTCAGCGGAGAGAAGCTTTCGATCTGGCCGATGGGGCGGCAGCCGATGACGATTTGCGCCCGGCGCTGCAGGATGGGCTGGCAGAGGGCCGGGATGTCGTCGGCACAATACTGGTTGTCGGCATCGGTATTGACGATGATATCGGCGCCCAGCGCCAGCGCCTCTTCGATCCCGGCGCTGAAAGCCCGGGCAAGTCCCACATGGCTGCTCATATGCAGGATGTGGTCTGCCCCGGCTTCGCGCGCGACCCTCACCGTATCGTCGGTGCTGCCATCGTCGATGACCAGAACCTCCACCGAGGAGATCCCGGGAACCCGGCGCGGTATTGCCAGGATCGTTTCCGCGATGGTCTGCTCCTCGTTGAGGGCAGGAATCTGGACGATCAGCTTCATGGGGACCTCATCACTCCGGGTGGGGTGACACTGTTCACCAAATCGGCCCAAACTGTGACCTAAGGGGGGAGTTATCGGGGAAGCGTGGCCAATTGCGCGGTTGCGCTGGAACCCGGCTTGGCCGTTCTGGCCGGCAGATTTGCTGGTTGCCTGCGTTGAAGGCCGTATGGCACGGGGAAGTCTGCCCGGGTTAGAAAGCGCGGGAGACCGCATCATGTTGTGGTCTGGCGGCGGCTTTCCACTATTCCTGTGCTTCCTGCCCCAACTTGTCCCCCGAGACGTAAGCGCTGTTTCGGCTCGACCTTCCTGATGAAAGCAAAATCAATCGGGCTTGAGGGTCGGCGCTCTTGCATCATGCAACAGAGCGCTATCGACGGCTGGCATGGTTGAAGCAGGTGCTTGCGGCCTGAAGCCGGGCGGGGATTGCGCTCCATTCCGGACCTGTCCATCGATGCCGCACTCCCTCAGCTGATCGCCTCGCAAAGCAGCCTTCGCTGCTGCCCCGGTTGTCCCGCTGCCGAAGACCGTGATGGAAGGCTTGCCGGTGCAGAAGACAAGCCGCAGGCCGCAGGGAAGCAATTTTTCTTTCCCGCATGGGCCCGGCGACAGTTTCGTCCCGCTTCGGACCCGGTCTTTGGAATGGCCCGCAGGGCTTTCTCCTGCCAGATTACACGACAAGATAAATCGTCAATTGGAGTTTGCCATGCCTTTGCATCTTCTCGGCCTTGCCGGAAGCCTTGGCCGCCCCTCCCGGACCCGGGCGCTGGTCGATCTGGTGACGGCGCAGGCTGCCGCGCATCTGGGCGCCACGGCCGCGACCCATGACCTGATCGACCTGCAGCCCTCGCTGGGCGCGGCTGTCACGCTGGACGATCTGGACGCGCCCGCCCGCGCCGTGGTGTCGGCGATCCTGTCGGCGGATGCGCTGGTCGTCGGCAGTCCGGTCTACAAGGGCAGCTATACCGGCCTTTTCAAGCATTTCTTCGACCTCATCGAGCCCGCGGCGCTGGCCGGCAAGCCGGTGCTGCTGACCGCCACCGGCGGCGGCGAGAAACATGCGCTGGTGATCGGCAGTCTGGCCGCGACCGGGCTGATGCTGACCGGGCGCTGGCTGCAGATCGTGCTGACCGGGCTTTTCGTCTCGCCGATGATCGTGCCTTCGATCGTGATCGGCGTCGCCTTCGCCTATTCCTTCGGGCGGATGGGCCTGTCGGGCAGCTATGCCGGGCTGGTGATCGCCCATTCCATCCTGGCTGCCCCGCTCGTCTTCCTGTCGATCCTCACCTCGCTGCGGGGCCTTGACCCCGACCTCGACCTTGCCGCCGCCTCTCCGGGCGCCTCGCGCGGGCACAGGTTCCGGCATGTGACGCTGCCCCTGGCCGCTCCGGGGTTCGCGGCCGGGGCGCTGTTCGCCTTCACCACGTCCTTCGACGAGGTGGTGGTGGCCCTCTTCGTGGCCTCGCCCGACTCGCTGACCCTGCCGGTTGCGCTGTTCGCCGGGTTGCGCGACCGGCTGCAGCCGACGCTGGTGGTGGTGGCGCTGCTTCTTTCGCTGATCAGCTTCGCCTTTCTGTGGCTGATGGCGCGGTTGCAGCGGCCGAACACGCCGCAAAAGCACTGAAATGGAAACGACGCCCATGGCCTTCATCGACATCCGCAACATCGACAAGTTTTACGGCGGGTTCCAGGCGCTGTCCGATGTGTCGCTTTCGATCCCGAAAGGGGCCTTCGTCACGCTCCTTGGCCCCTCCGGCTCGGGCAAGACGACGCTTTTGAAGATTCTGGCCGGGTTCGAGGAAGTCTCGGCCGGCCAGATCCTTCTCGACGGGCGCGATATCACCGCGCTGAAGCCCGAAGGCCGCAACTTTGGGCTGGTGTTCCAGGGCTATGCGCTTTTCCCGCACATGACGGTGTTCGACAACATCGCCTATCCGCTGAAGGTGCGCCGAAAGGGCAGGGCAGAGATTGTAACCCGGGTCGAGGCGATGCTGGATCTGGTGCAACTGCGCCCCTTCGCCCGGCGCAAGCCCGCGGCGCTGTCGGGCGGCCAGCAGCAGCGCGTCGCGCTGGCCCGTGCGCTGGTGTTCCAGCCCGACCTCCTCCTGCTGGACGAACCCATGTCCGCCTTGGACAAAAAGCTGCGCGTCGATTTGCAGGACCAGCTGCGCGATATCCACCAGCGGCTGGGCACCACCTTCATCAACGTCACCCATGATCAGGAAGAGGCGATGCACATGTCCGACAGCATCGCCGTGATGAACCAGGGCCGGATCGAGCAATATGACATGGCCCACACGCTTTACCGCCGCCCGGCCTCGCGCTTCGTGGCGGATTTCGTCGGCAAGTCGAACATCTTCTCCGGCACTATCGAGGGCACCGAATTCGCCACCGGGGAATTCCGCATGGCGATGAATGGCGCTGCCGCCCGGCCCGGCGCGGCCGAGCTGGTGATACGCCCCGAGGACATCCGCCTTGGCGCCGCCGTCACCGGCGACGTGGTGCTGGCCGGGTCGGTCGCCACTTCCACCTATTCCGGCGACCGCGCGCTTTACTCCATCGCGCTGCCGGGCGGGCGGATCATCCTGACCTACGGCAGCGCCCGCGACGGTGCGCTGCACGCTGGCGCACCGGTGCAGATCGCCTTCGATGCCCGCGACGGCATCCTGCTTTGAAGGAAGGACCACGAGCGATGAGCAAACTCAAATCCGCCCGAACCGCCGACCTGGACGACGGAGAGCCGGGCCTGCCCGACCCCGGCAAGCTGCTGGAAGGCGCGCCGGAGTTCCGGTCCTGGTCGCTGATCGAGGGGCCTATCGCCGCCGGTGTCTGGGCCGCGACGCCGGGCCATCACCGCGTCGTCCGCGACGGCGGCTTGATCGAGAGCTTCTACATCGTCGAGGGCGAGATCGACCTATACGAGGACGGCGCCAGCGCCCCGCGCCGCTTCGGCCCGGGCGATCTGGTGGTGCTGGAGCCGGGCTTCACCGGAAGCTGGAAGACCATCAGCCCGATGCGCAAGATCTATTTCACCACGACGCGGCCCTGAGCCCGCACAGCCGGAGAGATGCCATGAAGACCACGCCCTTCTGGTGGGAAGAAGCCGAACCGCAGCACGGCGAGCGCCGCTTCGATAAAACGGATTGCGCCGTGCTGATCGTCGGCTCGGGCTACAGCGGCCTATCCGCCGCGATCACGCTGGCCGAGGCGGGCCAGACCGATATCATGGTGGTCGACAGCTTGCGCATCGGCGAGGGCGCCAGTTCCCGCAACGGCGGCCAGATCGGCAATGCGGCGAAGTTCACGGAAGCACAGGCCATCGCCCGCTTCGGCGAAAAGCGCGGGCGCGAGATCATGGACGACTATGCCCGCTCGATGCCCTTCATGCTGTCGCGCGGGGCGACGCTGAAGGACCCGTTCGACCTGAACGTCTGCGGCACCATCACCGGCGCGCACAGCCGCAAGGACATGGCCAGGCTGCGGCAGTGGCGTGATCGCCTGCCCGCCGACCAGCGGCAGAATTACGAGATCCTCGACGAGATACAGGTCCCGCGGGTGCTGAAGACCTCGATCTACCGCGGCGCCATGGTGCGCCACGATCAGGGCAACATCCATCCGGCGAAATACGTCCGCGCGCTGGCCAACCGCGCGCGCGAACTGGGAGTGCGCATCTTCACCGGCTGGCGCTACGAGGGCGCGCGACGGGCCTCGCAGGGCCATATCGCGCGGCTGGGCGCGGTGCAGGGCGGCGAGGCGGCGGAGATCCGGGCCGACCGCATCCTGTTGGCGATGAACGGCTATGTCGGCCCCGAGGTGCCCTGGCTGCGCCAGCGCACCATCCCGGTGCAAAGCTACATGATCGCCACCGAAGAAATGCCCTTCGACCTTCTGGAAAGCCTGATCCCGCAGAACCGCGCGGTGGGGGATACCAAGCACATCCTCTACTACTTCCGCCGTTCGCCTGACGGGCGGCGCATCCTCTTCGGCGGCCGTGCGCGGTTCCGCACCTCGACCGAGGAAGAGGGCGCCATCGGCCTGCGCCGCTTCATGGAGCATACCTTCCCCGAGACGCGGGGCGTCGGGCTGAGCCATGCCTGGCTGGGCAATGTCTGCTTCGCCTACGACTTCTGCTCGCATGGCGGGCGGATGGAGGACGGGGTCTATTACGTCTCCTGCTGCAATGGCGGCGGGATCTCGAACCAGACCCATCTGGGCCACCGCATTGCCGAATACATGCTGGGCCTGCCTGGCACCGACCGCGGCGTGATCGGCGGCCATTTCCCGCGCCTCTATTTCTATAACGGCAATCCCTGGTTCCTGCCGATGGTCGGCACTTGGTATCGCTTCCTCGACAGATCGGCGCGCTGGTTCGACTAGCAGCCGCAGCAGGATATCATGACGACGAGCCTTCGTGCCGCCGGCCGCGGCAATACCAACGGTGCGGGCATCGCGATCATGGTGCTGGCCATGGCGCTGGTGCCGATGATCGACGTGCAGGCCAAGTATCTGGTCGTCGCCGGAATCCCGGCGATGCAGGTGGTGTTCTTGCGGATGCTGTGCGGCACCGCGCTGATGCTGCCGGTCATGCTGTCGCGCGGCCGCGCCGGGTTGCGCCCGCCGCAGGGCTGGGTGCGCGCCTTCCCGCTGGGCGTCTTCAGCATCCTGGCCGGGGTCTGCTTCTTCGGGGCGCTGGAATACCTGTCGATTGCCGATACCGTGGCGATCAGCTTCGTCCAGCCGCTGTTCGTCACCCTCTTCTCGCGGCTGTTCCTGAAGGAAACCGTGGGGGCCGCGCGCTGGATCGCGCTTCTGGTGGGCTTTGCCGCCACGCTTCTGATCATCCGGCCCAGCCATGGCGCGCTGGACATCGGCAGCGGGCTTGCCTTCGCCTCGGGCGCGGCGATGGCCTGCTACGTCATCGTGGTCAAGCTGGGCACCAGCGGCGCGCGGCCGGTGCCGCCGCTGGTGCTGACCTTCCAGACCCATTTCACCTCGCTGGTGGTGGCGGCCCCGCTGATGCTGCTGGCCTGGACCGATCTGAGCCCGGCGCAATGGGGTATGGTGCTGGGGATGACGCTGTTCGGCCTGATCGGCCAGTATCTGATCATCAAGGCCTATGACTACGGCGAAGCCTCGCTGGTCGCGCCCTTCGCCTATGTCGAGATCATCACCTCAACCGCCGTAAGCTGGCTTTTCTTCGCCCAGATGCCCGACGCGATCACCTTCCTCGGCGTCGCCATCCTGATCTGCAGCTCGATCTACATCGCCTGGCGGCGGTAGTTCGGTTCCGGCATGTGACGGATCGGGGCGAGGGTGGCTCTTTGCGCTCCTCCAGTCCCGGCGAAGGCTGCTCGATCACAAGAGGACCCCATATCGGCGCAACTGCCGCCGGGAGGCTGCCCGGCCCCTCGTCGAAAACCGGCATAGTGCATCTGCACCATTGATCCTCCTCCCGCTCCGGACCAGCCTTTCCCGGCGCAGAAAGGAAACGGCCATGACCACAGGTTTCTACTTCGACGAACGCTGCCTCTGGCACACCACGGGCGAGCATGTGATCATCGCCCCGGTCGGCGGCTATCTCCAGCCGCCCTCGGGTGCCGGTCATGCCGAAAGCCCCGAGACCAAGCGGCGGCTGAAGAACCTTGTCGAAGTGTCGGGCCTGGGCGAGCATCTGTCGTGGCGCAAGGCCGCGCCCCTGACCCGGGCCGAGATGGAGCGGATCCATACGCCCGGATATCTGGACAGGTTCAAGGCGCTGTCGGACGCGGGCGGCGGCAATGCCGGGCATTATTCGCCCTTCGGCCCCGGCAGCTTCGAGATCGCGGCCCTGTCGGCGGGGCTGGTGAGGCAGGCGGTGTCGGACGTGTTCCACCGCCGGGTGGAGAATGCCTATGTGATCTCGCGCCCGCCCGGGCACCATTGCCTGCCCGATGCCTCGATGGGCTTTTGCCTCTTGGCGAACATCCCCTTGGCGCTTGAGGCCTTGCGGGCCGAGGCGGGGCCGCTGCGGGCGGCGGTGGTGGATTGGGACGTTCACCACGGCAACGGCACCGAGGCCTGTTTCATCGACCGCGACGACACGCTGACCATCAGCCTGCATCAGGAGAACTGCTTCCCCCCCGATCAGGGCCGGGCCGGGATGCGGGGCATCGGCAGGGGCGAAGGCTTCAACCTGAACGTGCCGTTGTTGCCGGGCGGCGGGCACAAGGCGTATCTGGACGCCTTCGACCTGCTGGTGGCGCCCGCCCTGCGGACGTTCCGGCCGGATATCATCGTCGTCGCCTCGGGGCTGGACGCCAATTCCTTCGACCCTCTGGCGCGGATGCAGGCGCATTCGGAAACCTTCCGCGCCATGGCCGGGCGGATCAAGGTGCTGGCCGGAGAACTGTGCGGCGGCCGCCTGCTGGCCGCACACGAAGGCGGCTATGCCGAGGGCTATGTCCCCTTCTGCGGGCTCGCCGTGATCGAGACCTTCGCCGGGCACCGGACCGAGGTGCAGGATCCGTTCCTGGAGATCCTGACCGCCCAGCAGCCGCCCGCCGATTTCACCGCCTACCAGCGCAAGCGGCTGGAGGATCAGGCGCGCGACCTCGGGTTCCTCTGAAAGGGATGGTGCATTTGCATCATTTACTTCGGGGCCGTGCAAAGGCCCCATGACGCAACGACAGGAAAGGCACCGGGGCCAACCCGGGCCAGCCAACGGGAGAGATTGCCATGACCCTGACCCGCCGTCAGTTCCTGATGACATCCGCCGCCACCGTCGCCGCGGCCTCGATCAGCGCCCCCGCCTTCGCCGCCGACCCGATCCTGATCGGGGTGCCCACCGCGCAATCCGGCCCGGTGGGCGTGGCCGACCAGCAGGACTGGCTGAACGGCGTGACCATGGCGGTGGAAGAGATCAACGCCGCGGGCGGCGTCAACGGGCGCCCGCTGGAGACGCGGGTGGTGGACATCGACCTCCTGACGCCGGAAGGCACCGTCGCCGCCTTCCAGAGCCTTGTCGAGGGCGGGGTGCAGGCGCTGGCCCACAGCTTCGCCATCATCCCGCAGCCGGCGATGGATGTGGCGGCCTCGACCGGGGTGCCTTACCTGCACGGCAACACCTCGCAGGCCAGCCTCGATCTGGTGAAGGCCAACCCCGAGAAATACCGCAACATCTTTCAGATCGACGTGGCGGAAACCTGGTATGGCGCGGGCTTCGTCAAGTTCCTGTCGCAGCAGAAGGCGGCGGGATGGGTGCCGAAGAACAACCGCGTCCATATCGTGCAGGAGCAGATCGGCTATACCCAGGTGATCTCGGCCGCGACGCAGGCGGCCATCGCGGCCTCGGGCGGCGAATGGGAGCAGGGGCCGATCACCGACATCCAGTTCCCGGTGCAGGACTGGACGCCGGTCGTGCAGGCGCTGAAGGATGCCGATTGCGGCGTGATCATGATCGACCACTGGGTCGCGGCCGAACTGGCCAGCTTCGCACAGGCCTATGTGCTGGACCCCACCCCCGGCAGCCTCGTCTACCTGCAATACGGCCCCTCGCAGCCCGAGTTTCTGGACCTTGCGGGCGATGCGGCGGAAGGCTTCATCTGGGGATCGGTGATCGGGGTCTATGCCGACGAGAAGGGCATGGCCTTCCGCGAGGCTTATCAGGCCCGGTTCCCCGGCACGATGGGCATGGTCTATACCGGATCGGGCTATGATGCGGTCCACATCCTGGCATCGGTCTGGGCAACGGTGGATCCGGCCGATTTCGACGGAGTGGGGGCGGCGATCAAGGCGGTCAGCCACCGCGGCGTTTGCGGCACCTATACCTTCGCCAACGAGGAACACACCCCGCTCAGCTATCCGAACATGACGGACGATGCCGAGGCCGGGCAGGCCCACCTGATCTTCCAGGTGCAGGACGGGGCGCATACGATCATCTCGCCCGCCACCCACAAGCAGGCCGACCTGCGGCCCGCCCCCTGGATGTAAGCGCCGCGCATGGCCGAGGCCGATGCCATCTTCGGCTGCCGGGGGATCGGGATTTCCTTCGGCAACCGGGCGATCCTTCGGGATGTCTCTCTCTCCGTTTCCCCCGGGGAGGTTCTGGGTCTTGTCGGCCCCAACGGCGCCGGCAAGACCTCTTTGTTCGAGATCCTGTGCGGGCGGTATACCGCCTCGGCGGGGACGGTGACGCTGAACGGGCGGGACATCACCCGCATGGCCGTGCACAACCGGGCGCGGCTGGGGCTGGCGCGGACCTACCAGAGCCCGGTCGTGCCGTCTTCCTTGACGATCGCCGAGACCTTCCGCGCCGCGCGCCATGCGTATCGGCCCTACCGGACGCGGATGGATGCGGAATGGGCCTGCCACATGGCCAATTTCCGCCAGCCCTGGGACCGGGTGGCCGGGTCGCTGGATACCTTCGACCGGCGCAAGCTGCTTCTGGCCTGCCTCCTGATGCGTGATCCCTGCGTGCTTTTGCTGGACGAGCCCGCCTCGGGCCTGATCAATTCGGAGATCGACGAGCTGGACCTGATCATCCGCCATCTGGTCGACGAGCATCACATCGCCGCCATCCTGATCGAGCACCGGCTGGAGCTTTTGTCGGCCATCGCCGACCGCGCCGTGGTGCTGGACATGGGGGAAGTCATCGCCACCGGCACGCCGCGCGAGGTGTTCGACAATCCGCGCGTGCTGGAAGCCTATTTCGAGGCGCCCGCCCATGGTTGACGTGCTGGAAATCGAGGGCCTGACCGCGGGCTACGGGCCGCTGCGGGTGCTGCACGACATTTCCTTCCGTGTGGGAATGGGCGAGCGGGTGGGGCTGGTCGGGCTGAACGGGCACGGCAAGACCACGCTCTTCCGGGCGATCTCCGCGCTGGTCGGCTGGCAGTCGGGGTCGATCCGGCTCTTGGGGAGGGAAATCGGCGGCACGCGGTCCAGCGGACCCGGGCGGCGCACGCCCGGCATCGTGCGCGCCGGGATGGCGATGGCGCCGCAGGGGGATGCGATCTTTCCGGGGCTTTCGGTGGCGCAGCATCTGGACTGCGGGGCCTATACGCCGACGGCATGGCGGGAACGGCGCAGGCGGCGCGAGATGGTCTTCGACATCTTCCCGCCGCTGCGCAAGCTGGAGCATGCTTTGGTCGGGCGGCTGTCGGGGGGCGAGCGGCGGATGGTCAGCGTCGGCCGGGCGCTGATGGTGGATGCCCGGCTCTACCTGATCGACGAGCCGAGCCTCGGCCTTGCGCCGAAGATTTCCGCAAGCGTGATCGAGGCGCTGTTCAGCCTGCCGCAGGACGGCCGCGCCATCGTCATCGCCGAGCAGAACGTCGCCCTGCTGTCGGGCCGCGTCGACCGGATGGTGGGCATGCACGCGGGCCGCCTGCGCGGCGATGTCGGCCATGTGAGCCTGCACTGATGGATATCCCGGTCACCCTTGCCCACGGGCTCTCCCTTGCAGCAATCTACGGGCTGATGGCGATCGGGATCAGCCTCATGTGGTCCTCGATCGGCATGATCAACATGGCCCATGGCGCCAGCTTCGCGGTGGCGGGCTATGCCGCCTGGGCAGTGTCCGAGGCGGCGAAGCCGGTGTTCCTGGCGGCCTTCGGCAAGGGCATCGCGGGAACCGCTGCCATGGCCGGGCTGACGCTTTCCACCGGGGCGGCGGCGGGGGCGGCGATGGGGGCGCTGATCTACCTGCTCGCGTTCCTGCCGATCCACGACAAGCCGAACTTCCCGGTCCGCAGCCTGATCGTGACGCTGGCCCTGAACCTTGCCACGGTGCAGGTGCTGCTCTGGTGGTTCGGGCCGCGGCAGAAGAACCTGCCGAAGATCTTCGGCACCGGGAAGGTGGAGGTCTTCGGCATCTCGGCCCGCTACGACCAGATCGGCACCATCCTTTCCACCTTCGCCATCCTCGGCCTTGTCCTTCTGTGGCTGCGGGTCAGCCGCAAGGGGCTGGAGATCCGGGCGATGATGCAGAACCCGGAAGGGGCGGTGCTGTCGGGGATTTCCGTGCGCTGGACGGCGCTGCCGGTGACCATGCTGACCGGCGCGCTGGCCGGGCTGGCGGCGATCCTGCTGAGCCAGACCATCTTCGTCTCGCCGACCAGCGGAGCCATGCCGCTGATCAAGGGGCTGACCATCGCGCTTCTGGGCGGTCTGGGCTCGGTGCCCGGGGCCGTCCTCGGCGCGGTCATCATCGGCTTCCTCGAGGCGGTGATCGGCGCCATTCCCTTCCTCGGCCAGCGCTATGTGCTGTTCGGCACCTTCCTCTTCATCATCGTCGTGCTGATCATCCGCCCGCGCGGCCTGGGCGGCCTTCTGGACGAGGCGCGGAAATGAGCGGGCGGCGGTTCTACCAGATCGGCCAGCGCCCGGCGGAACTGATGCTGCCGGTCCGCGGTGACGCGCCGCTGAACCGCCGGAGGCTGCCCTTCACCCGGCGCCACCTGCTGAAATGGCGCTCGCGCCTGAACCCCAAGACCCTGCGGCAGGAACGCTATCTGGCCGACAAGAAGCCGCTGTGGTGGACCATCGCGCTGGTGCTGCTGGCCATATCCGCACCGTTCCTGTCCAATTCGGCGCTGACGGTGGTGTCGGTCTTCTGCATCTTCACCGCGATCAACCTTCTGTGGACGCTGATCATCGGCACCGCCGGGATCTTCAGCCTTGCGACGCTGGCGGTGGTGGGAATCGGCGCCTATGCAAGTGCTGCGCTGAACGTCTATCTGGGCCTGCCCTGGCCCTTGATGTTCGTGGCGGGCGGCGTGGCGGGCCTGATCGTCGGCGGCTTCCTCGCGCTGCCTTCCACCCGGCTGGACGGGCTTTATTACGCGCTTCTCACCATGGGCTTTGCCGAAATCTGCCGCGTCTTCGTCCAGCAGCTGAAGCCGCTGACGCCGATGAACGGCAGTATCAACAACGTGGGGTCCTTCATCTCGAGGGACTGGTTCCTGCAACGGCCCGGCCTCCTGCTGGGCTTTGCCGGGGCCTTCGTGCTGATGCTGCTGGCGCTGCTGGTCTTCCGCATCGTCAATTCCGAACGGCTGGGGATGCTGTTGCAGACCGCGCGCGAGGACGAGGCCTTCGCCGAGGCGGTGGGCATCGACTACCGCCGGGCGCGGCTGAATGTCTTCCTGATCTCTTCGGCCGGGCTGGGGGTGATCGGGGCGTTCTACGCGCAGTTCTACGGCTCGATCTCGCCCGCCGTGTTCAGCCTCGACCAGTTGATGCTTCTCTTCGCGATGATCGTGATCGGCGGGCTGGGCCGGGCCGAAGGGGCCGCCATCGGCACCGCCATCGTGGTGCTGATCGACAAGGGGCTTCTGGACCTCGGCCCGCTGCGCATCCTTCTGGTCGCCGCGATCATGCTGGCGGTGACGCTTCTGACGAACAACGGCCTTGCCGGCGCGCGCGACCAGTTCCGCGCCTGGCGGAGCCGCAAGCAATCCGAGGCGCGCGCGCGCCGCACCGAAAAGGGGGGCGAGGTCATGCCCGAGGAAGCCATCGAGATCGGCGACAAGCAGGCGATCTACTACCGCCGGTTCCAGAAGCGGCTGCGCGACCGGCTGAAGGCGCTGATCACGCCCGAGTTGATCGAGGAACACCGCCAGCGCCCGCTGGGCCAGCATTCCGACGCGCTGAGCCGGGTGCTGAACCATTTCCGGCGCGGCGAGGTGGCGGACAAATACGCCATCCTGCGGCAGGCGGGGCAGTTCCATTCCTACAAGATCGTGGCCTTCTCGGGCGTCCGCGGCGCCCCGCCCCGACTGGTGGACGACCGGGTCTATACCGACATCAACGAGGCCTATCACGCGGTCTTCCTGCTGCGCGTGAACGACCTGATGGAAAGCTGACATGACCAACACCCGCATCTTCGGCTATGCCGATCCGCTTTGCGCCCGGGCGGGCGGCACTGTGGATTTCATGCTCTCGGTCGAGGGGCGCGATTGGGTGGCGCCGCGGCTGGTCCGGGTGATCCACGGCGACGAAAACCCGGATGGCCCGGGCTATGTCGAAGAGGCGGTGGACCTTGCCCTGCCGGCGGAGATCGCGGTGAAGCGGCAGTTCACCCAAGTGGGCAGCTTCGCGCGGGCCGAGGACCCGGAGGGGCGGCTGGACGGGTTGGAGACGTTCACCCTCTTCGCCCATGTCTGCCCCACCGCGCCGAAGGCCGAGCGGCAGCAGATCATCGGCCGCTGGGCCATCGGCCAGTCGAAGGGCTTCGGGCTTGGGATTGATCCGGACGGGCATATGGCGTTGTGGCTGGGCGACGGCACCCATGTCGACGAGATCCGCACCGAGGTGACGCTGGTGCCGCGCTGCTGGTATTTCGTGGCGGCCACCTTCGACGGGACAAGCGGCGAGGCGGAACTGCACCTGATCAACAGCGTCAACCCGTGGAACAGCCGGATTTCCACAGTGGTGCCGTTCCAGCCCGACAGCTGGATCAGGGAGGTGCTGCGCCACCGCCCCGCCGCCACCGGGGGCGACGCCAGCTTCAAGCTGGCCGCCGCGACGGCGGAGAACCCGGTGCGCGGGCATCACGGCGGGTTCCTCTACAACGGCAAGATCGACCGGGCCGGGGTCTATGCCCGGCCGCTGGAAAGGGCCGAGATAGAGACGCTTTCGCGCGGCGGGGCGGCCCCGCGAGAGGGCCTTCTGGCCTTCTGGGACCCCAGTGCCAACCTGACGCCGCAGGGCGTGGGCGACCTGATCCCCGACACCGGGCCGAATGGCATCCATATGCAGGGCGTCAACCGCCCGGTCCGCTGCATGACCGGCTTCAACTGGCGGGGCGAGGACAGCTACCGGCTGGCACCGGAAACCTTCGGCGGTGTCCACTACCACGACGACGCGATGACCGATTGCCGGTGGGACAGGACCTTCAGCCTGACCCTGCCCGAGGATCTGAAATCCGGCATCTACTGCCTGATCGTCGAGGGCGGCGGCGGCAGGGATTCGATCCCCTTCATCGTCCGGCCGAAGGCGCCGAAGGCGAAGCTTGCGCTGCTTCTCCCGACCTTCACCTATCTGGCCTATGCCAACGAACACCTTTCCTACGAGGCCCCCATCGCCCAGGCGATCACCGCGCATACCCCGGTGCTGAACGAGGAGGACCTGGAATACAAGAAGCTGGAGGAATTCGGGCTTTCCACCTACGATCACCACTCGGACGGCGCGGGCTGCTGTTATTCGTCGTGGCGGCGCCCGATCATCACCCTGCGCCCGCGCTACCGCCTGCCGGCGATGAACTTCCCTTGGGCGCTGCCGGCCGACCTGTCGCTGATCTGGTGGCTGGAACATGCGGGCTACGACTACGACCTGATCACCGACCACGACCTGCACGCCGAGGGGGTGGACTGCCTTAGGCCCTACAAGGCCGTGATGAACGGGACGCATCCCGAGTATTATTCCGAAGAGATGATGGACGCGACCGAGGACTACCTGCGGACCGGCGGGCGGGTGATGTATCTGGGCGGCAACGGCTATTACTGGGTCACCGGCACCCGCGGGGACGAGCAGCATTGCATCGAGGTGCGCAAGCTCGACACCGGCTCCCGCGCCTGGCAGGCCGAGCCGGGCGAGGGTTATCTGGCCTCCACCGGGCAGAAATCCGGGCTCTGGCGCTCGCGCGGGCGGGCGCCGCAGAAGATCGTCGGTCTGGGCTTCACGGCCGAGGGGATGGACGAAAGCCAGCCGTTCGAGCGGATGCCGGACAGTTTCCACCGCCGGGTCGGCTGGATCTTCGAGGGGATCGGCGACGAGGAACCGATCGGCGACTTCGGCCTTGCCGCCGGCGGCGCGGGCGGGATCGAGCTGGACCGCTATGAACTGGGCCTCGGCACCCCGCCGCACACGCTTCTGGTCGCCTCCACCTCGGGCCATTCGGACAATTATCCGCTGGTCAGCGAGGAGGTGACCTATGCCTTCCCCGGCCGAGGCGGCACGCAGGATGCGCAGGTGCGCGGCGACATGGTCTATTTCACCACGCCGGAAAACGGCGCCTGCTTCTCTGTCGGCTCTATCGCCTGGAGCCAGGCCCTGCCTTGCCATGGCGGCGAAAACAACGTGGCCCGAATCATGCGGAACGTGTTGAATGCCTTCCTCAAGGACGGCCCCCTGCCGGGGCATCAGTATACCGGCGACGAGACGCTGTGGCGCTGAGGCGGTCCGGAAGGGGGAGGATGGAGCCAGGCATCGCCAGCTTCTCTCGGTTCGTGACCGAGATCCAGCACCGCAGCCTTCAGGAGGATGCGGAGGGGCTGGCCCGCTGGGCGGTCGGCGACCTGTCGCGGATCATCGGCTTTGACGCCGCCTGGTATGGCTGGGCCACGCTGCGCCCCGAAGGGGTGGAGGTCTATGCCAATGCCACGCTGAACCTGCCGCAAGGGTTTCATGATTACTGGAAGACCATGTCGGAGCAGGATCTTCTGGCCCGCTACATGATCGAGAACCCCGGCGAGACCGCGATCTACGACCGCGGCCAGCCGCGGCAGACCGATGGCATGACCAGCCTGGCCGACCGCTACGGGCTGCGCCGGATCACCACGGCGATGAACGGGCATTACGGCGATTATGCCAGCTTCTACATCTCGTCCTACCGTGCCGGCGCGCGGGCGCGCCACTGGTCCGTGGCGGAGCGCGACTTCCTGCAATGCGCGGTGGACCAGCTTTCCGCGGCGATGAAGCTTTCGGCGGCAGAGCCAGGGCGGGCGCTTGCACCCGGTTCTGTCTCGATCCTTGCGTCCGAGAACGGCATCGGCCTTCTGGGCCTGCCGCTTCTGCGCGAGAGGTTCGGCGACATCTGGCCACGCTGGACCGGCGATTGCCTGCCCGAGCAACTGGCCCGGCTTATCGGAAGCCCGGGCAGCCATGTCCTGCCCGACCGCGACCTTGTGGTGACGGTCGAGAACGCGCCGCGGTTCCAGGGCATGGGGCTGCGGCGGATCACCTTGCGGCGACGGCACCGCTTCGACCTGCTGACCTCGCGCGAGCAGGAAGTGGCGCGGGAACTGGCGGTGGGCATAAGCGCCAAGGAGGTCGCGCGGCTGCTGGGGCTGGCGCCGGCGACGGTGAGGAACCAGACCCAGTCGATCTATAACAAGCTGCAGGTCGACAACCGCGCGGCGCTTGCCGCTATGGTGAACACGCTGGGTTGAGGGGGCGGAGGGCCAGCGCCCGCCTCAGACCGCCAGCCTCCCGTCCCCGATCGCGTCCCGCAGCGCATCGACTGCCGCGGCGAGCCTTTCGTCGATCACATGCAGGTATTGCGTCCAGTCGGTCAGCTGCCGCAATTCCTCGGCGCCGTCCGAGATGCCGCGCAAGCCGATCAGCGGGATGCCGAACCGCTGGGCGGCGCGGAGGTGGGCGAAAGTTTCCATGTCCACCATCTCCTCGGCGATCCGGTCGTAGGCCGGGCCGCTGACGATGTTCGCGCCGGTGGACAGGCTGGCCGCGGGCAGGCCGGGGATGCGGTGCGGCAGATCGATCCGGGCGGGCAGGTCAAGGAAGGGCGTGCGCCCGGGCTCGAACCCCAGAGCCGAGGCATCCATGTCGCGGTAGGCCACGGCCGAGACCTGATAGACCTGCGCCTGGGCCAGCGCGCGCGACCCGGCCGAGCCGAGGGAGACGATCAGCCGCGGCGGCTCTGCCATCCCCGCCAGCGCCGCGGTCAGGGCCACCGCGCCCTCGACCGGGCCGACGCCGGTGATCAGCGGCGTGATGCGGGCGCTCAGCGCGGGGCCGTATTCCGGCTCTGCCGCCATCACGAACAGGACCGGCACACCGGCAATCAGGTCTGTCGTCGGGGTCATGGGTCCTCCTGCATCGTGGGGCAGGGGTGGCATGCGGGGGGATGAATGGTCAAGCCGCGGTGCCGCCCCGCCCGGCATGGCGCGATGGGAAGCCTGCCGGTTCTGTTCCCCACCGGCCGATCCCCGCCGGTCCACGCGCCTGCGGGGCAGATTGCGGGCCGTCATTTTGTCGCAGTCGCAAGACTGCATGTATATGTCGCAATACGTCCGATGACTCGCCCCGGCCGGGGTCATCTGGGGCAAAAGAAATCGCGCAGGATCGGGACGGATTCCCGGCCTCGAAGCGGCGAAGACAACCAACCTCACAGGGAGAGCATCTCATGAAAAGACTGATCGCATCACTGACCGTCACCTCGGCCATGGCCGGGCTGGCGGGCATGGCCGCCGCGCAGGACTGCGGCAGCCTGACCATCGCCAGCATGAACTGGCAAAGCGCCGAACTGGCCGCCGCGGTGGACCAGTTCATCCTCAACAACGGCTATGGCTGCAGCGCCGAGATCATCCAGGGCGACACCGTGCCCACCATCACCTCGATGGTGGAAAAGGGCCAGCCCGAGATCGCGCCGGAAGGCTGGGTCGATCTGGTGCCCGAGGTGATCCAGCAGGGCATCGGCGAAGGCAAGATCGTCGTCACCACCGACATCCTGTCGGACGGCGCCGTGCAGGGCTGGTGGGTGCCGAAATACATCGTCGACGCCAACCCCGACATCAAGACCATCGACGACATGCTGAAGCATCCCGAACTGTTCCCCGATCCCGAGGACAGCTCGAAAGGCGCGGTGTTCAACGGGCCGCAGGGCTGGGGCGGCACGGTCGTGACCTCGCAGCTTTACAAGGCCTACGGGGCCGAAGCTGCTGGCTTCACCCTGGTCGACACGGGCTCGGCCGCGGGTCTGGACGGGTCGATCGCGCGGGCCTACGAGCAAAAGCAGGGCTGGGTCGGCTATTACTGGGCGCCGACCGCGCTTCTGGGCAAATACGAGATGGTCAAGCTGGACCACGGCGTCGCCTATGACGAAGCCGAGTGGAAGGCCTGCACCTCGAATGCCGAATGCGCCGAGCCGAAGAAGAACGACTGGCCGAAGGACAAGGTCCAGACCGTCGTCGCCAAGGCCTGGGCCGACACCGCCCCCGCCGAGGTGATGGACTATCTGGGCAAGCGGTCCTGGACCAATGCCACCGTCAACGGCGTGATGTCCTGGATGACCGACAACCAGGCCACCGGCGAGGATGGCGCGCGCTACTTCCTCGAACAGAACGAGGAAATGTGGAAGGCCTGGGTCTCGCCCGAGGCGGCCGAGAAGATCAAGGCCGCTCTCTGAGCCGCGGGAAAGATCGCAAGGGGGCGGTGACCATCGCCCCCTTCGCCATTCCTGACGCAGCCCCCCTTTCGGCAAGCCCCGGAGCGACATTCCTGACATGGATTTCCTGACCAAGTTCCCGCAGTTCGACGACGCATTCCTGCGCGAGTTGAACAAGGCCATCGACAGCGGTTTCCGCGACTTCACCCGCGCCTATGGCGGCGCCATCGAAAGTTTCTTCGATCCCTTGCGGGTGTTCCTGATCTATGCCGAGCAGTTCATGCTGCGCACGCCCTGGATCGTGATCTTCCTCTTGATCGTGGCAATCGCCTGGGTCGCCAGCCGCAGCTGGCGGATCACGCTCTTGACCGGCGTGATCCTGGCGGTGATCGGGATCTTCGGCATGTGGGAAGACACGATGAAGACCATCTCGATGATCTTCGTCTGCACGGTGATCTCGCTGCTGGTCGGCATTCCGCTGGGCATCGCCATGGCGCGCTGGAACCGGATGCAGGCCATCGTCAACCCGGTGCTAGACGTGATGCAGACCATGCCGAGCTTCGTCTACCTGATCCCGGTCGTCATGCTCTTGGGCATCGGCCGGGTGCCGGGGGTGATCGCGGTGGTCATCTATGCCATGCCGCCGATCATCCGGCTGACCAACCTGGGCATCCGGCTGGTCGACAAGGAAATGCTGGAAGCGGCGGACGCCTTCGGGTCCTCGGCCTGGCAGAAGCTGAAGAACGTGCAGCTGCCGCTGGCGCTGCCGACGATCATGGCCGGGATAAACCAGACGATCATGATGGCGCTGGCCATGGTGGTGATCGCCTCGATGATCGGGGTGCAGGGTCTGGGCCAGCCGGTGCTGCGGGCGATCTCGAACCAGTATTTCTCGCTGGGGCTGT
>ERZ1645187.1239-NODE-1239-length-23810-cov-168.378783_pt1 | contig 23810 bp, 27 predicted proteins | sample MGYA00575352_ERZ1645187 | MGnify/ENA primary metagenome ERZ1645187 (study PRJEB40837, sample SAMN11349314) | freshwater sediment metagenome | isolation source: river sediment | host: Sediment | place: India: Wazaribad , New Delhi | collected 2017-02-21 ...
GATGCTCGAGGCCTATCTCGCCTTCGCCCGCGGCGAGGGCGACGAGGAGGCGGTGGCGAGCGACGTCGGCGAGATCCTGCGTTCGATCCAGTCCGAGGCGGAGCGCGCCGGCTTCGAGGTGAAGCTCGGTTTCGACGGCGATCCGATGCTCACGGTCCGCCCCAACGCGTTCAAGCGCATGATCGGCAATCTGGTCGGCAACGCCTGCCGCCACGGCGAGCACGTGGCGCTCTCCGGTCGTCACGCCGAGGGTTATCTCTTCGTCACCGTCGACGACGACGGGCCCGGCGTGCCGGAAGAGGAGCGCGCCAACGTCTTCCGCCCGTTCTACCGGCTCGACGAGGCGCGCAACCAGGACGAGGGCGGCACCGGCCTCGGCCTCGCCATCGCCCGCGACATCGCCCGCGGCCACGGCGGCGACATCACCCTCGACAGCGCACCGATGGGGGGCCTCAGGGCGGTGGTGCGGATCCCGGGGTGACGACCGGCGTCAGCCCTCGGGCCGTGTCGGCATGAAGACGTGGCCGGTGAAGTGGAAGACGCGGCGGCCGGTGGCGTCGAAGCCCTCGTTGAGCGAATCGAGGATGCCCCAGCCCGGCCGGCTCTTCGAGGCACGGCCGCCGATCACGGTGGTGCGATAGGTGATGGTGTCGTCGGCGAGCACCGGCTTCGTCCACCGCATGTCGTCGAAACCGGGGGAGGGGCCGGCGGCCGGCGGTTCCTCGCCGCGCGCCAGCGCCTCGGCAATCTCGCGGCTCTGATGGTCGACCCACAGCCGCATCCAGGCGCTCGCCACGTGCCAGCCCGAGGCCGCCAGCCCGCCGAAGAGCGAGGCCTTGCCCGCCGCTTCGTCGAGGTGGAAGGCCTGCGGATCGAAGTCGCGGGCGAAGTCGACGATCTCGTCGGCGGTGAAGGTCCAGGCGCCGAGGTCGACGGTGTCGCCGGGGTGGAAATCTTCGAGGTGTTTCATGCGGTCCGTCCCCGCCCCATCATCAGGGTCGTCGTCATCGTCACCACCACCTCGCCGCGCTGGTTGGTCATCACCACGTCGCAGCCGAGGAAACCGAGATCCGGCCGGCTCGCCGAGGCGCGGGCGTCGGTGATCCGCATCCGTGCCGACAGGGTGTCGCCCGGCCGCAACGGCGCCTTCCAGACCAGTCGCTCGATTCCCGGCGAGCCGAGCGAGGCGGAACGGAGCAGCACGGTGTCGCAGGCCATGCGCATGAACAGCGCGGCGGTGTGCCAGCCCGAGGCGATGAGTCCGCCGCCGAGCGAGGCGCGGCCGGCCGCCTCGTCGAGATGCATCGGCTGGGGATCCCACTTCGCGGCGAAGCGGACGATCTCGTCGTGATCGACGGTGCGGTGACCGAGGTCGATCTCCTCGCCGACCTCGAAATCTTCGAACCGTCTCAGGGGTGCCTCGCTCACGGATACCTCCGATCGTGCCATGGTGGCGATCATTTCATACCGACGCCCGAGGGCGCTCGCGCGTCCGGGCGTCCAAGAGACGCGGTTTTCTCAGGCGCATCGGAGGCATGAGAAATTCACGTGACGAAAACCGTCGATCAGCCGAATGATCGACGACATCCGCTGCGCTTCGACGGGATTCGGCCCCATGTACGACCAACTCCTCACCCTCGACGCCTTCCTCGCTCCGCGGCTCCTGCGCCCCTTCTACCTGATCGGATCGGCGCTGGCTCTGCTGTGGGGGCTGAGCGGCTTTCTCGTGGGGTTGGTGCTGCTGGTCCAGGTACCGTGGGCCGGGCTCTTCGTCATCAGCTTCGCTCTGATCTCGGCGCTGCTGCTCTTCCTCGGGGTGCGCCTCTTCGCCGAGGGGCTGATCGCCACCCTGCGCCTGCACGGCCGCGTCGTCGGCGGCGGCCCGAAGGACCCGATCCCGTAGCGAGAGCGGGGCGCGATGCGAAGAGACCCGCCGGTGGGGCGGGCCTCGTCTCGTCAGGCGTTGAACTTGAAGAGCATGATGTCGCCGTCCTGGACGACATATTCCTTGCCTTCGTCGCGTGCCTTGCCGGCCTCCTTGCAGGCGGCCTCGCCGCCGAGCGTGACGTAGTCGTCGTAGCCGATGGTCTGGGCGCGGATGAAGCCGCGCTCGAAGTCGGAGTGGATGACGCCGGCCGCGCCCGGGGCCTTGGTGCCCTTGACGATGGTCCAGGCGCGCGCCTCCTTCGGGCCGACGGTGAAGTAGGTGATGAGGCCGAGGAGCTCGTAGCCGGCGCGGATCAGCCGGTCGAGACCGGGCTCGTGCAGGCCCATGCCCTCCAGGAACTCCATCTCCTCCTCGTCGGAGAGCTGGGCGACCTCGGCCTCGATCGCCGCCGAGATCACCACCGACTTCGCACCCTGCGCCTTCGCCATCGCCTCGACGGCGGCCGAGTGCGCATTGCCGGAGGCGGCCGAGGCCTCCTCGACGTTGCAGACGTAGAGCACCGGCTTGGAGGTGAGCAGCATCAGGCCGTCGAGCAGCGGCCGATCCTCGTGGGAGACCTCGAGCATGCGGACCGGCTTGCCGTTCTGCAAGAGCTCCAGCGCCTTCTCCATGATCGGCAGCACGTGCTTCGAATCGCGATCGCCGCCCGCCGTCTTCTTGCGGGTGGCGACGACGCGACGCTCCAGGCTGTCGAGATCGGAGAGCATCAGCTCGGTCTCGACCGTCTCGGCGTCGGCCACCGGATCGACCCGGCCCTCGACGTGGGTGACGTCGCCGTCCTCGAAGCACCGCAGCACGTGGACGACGGCGTCGACCTCGCGGATGTTGGCGAGGAACTGGTTGCCGAGGCCCTCGCCCTTGGAGGCGCCGCGCACCAGACCGGCGATGTCGACGAAGGTGATGCGGGTCGGCACGATCTGTGCCGACTTGCCGATCGCCGCGATCTTGGTCAGGCGCGGATCGGGCACGCCCACCTCGCCGGTGTTCGGCTCGATGGTGCAGAAGGGGTAGTTGGCCGCCTGGGCGGCGGCCGTGCGGGTCAGCGCGTTGAAGAGCGTAGACTTGCCGACGTTGGGCAGGCCGACGATGCCGCATTTGAAGCCCATGGGATGCTCACCTCTTCACGTCGAAGCCCCCGCGCGGGATCTCCGCCGGGGGCGCTCGACCGATACGGACGTCGATGGATCAGCGGCGGCGGAACTGGCCACCACCCGGACGCGGCGGCGGCGGCGCGCCGTCGGGACGCACCTCGCGATGACGGAAGACCAGCCGACCCTTCTCGAGGTCGTAAGGCGACATCTCGACGGTGACGCGGTCGCCGGCGAGCGTCTTGATGCGGTTCTTCTTCATCTTTCCGGCAGTGTAGGCGATGATCTCGTGGCCGTTCTCGAGACGGACGCGGAAACGTGCGTCCGGCAGGATCTCGAGCACCAGACCCTCGAATTGGATGAGTTCTTCCTTGGCCATCAGACGAATCCGTTTCGCGACTTCCGTTCGGTTGCAGGCCATATAGCCGAAATGCGTCGAGCCGGAAACCGGGAAGACCCCGAGAATCCGGCTCGAAATCGCGTTTCTCGTCAGACGGCGGCGAGATTGGCGGCGGCCGCCTTGCCGGAGCGGCGGTCGGTCTCGATCTCGAAGGAGACCTTCTGGCCTTCCGACAGGGTGCGCATGCCGGAGCGCTCGACGGCGGAGATGTGAACGAACACGTCCCTGCTGCCGTCCTCCGGCTGAATGAAGCCGTATCCCTTGGTTTCATTGAAGAATTTGACGGTGCCGATGGGCATGGGTATTTTCCTTCGTCGCTCGTGGATCATCGAGCGTCCGCAACGTGCGGTCGCTCGGGGCAGTCGAATTTGGAGAGATCTGGGAGCGGCCCGGAAGGATCTCCGGGCGAAAGAGCCCGAAGTCCGGCCAAGTCCGATCGCACCAGAATAATGGCGAGCGCCGGGCTTTACAAGGAGCGCGACGGGGGAACCTCCGCCGACCCCTCGCCGGCGAGGCGATCTCAGCGCTTGCGCGCCGCGAGGAGGCGCCTGAGCGTCTCGGCCATGGCGTTCTTGGCGGTCTCGGTCGGGCCGGACTGCGGCGGCGGGGCGGGGGGGCGCGGCGATTCGGGACGGGGTCGGTCTTGCGGCTTCACGCCCGAGACCAGATTCATGAAACCGACGTCGTCACGCTCGACCAACTTCGGCGCCGCCTCGGCGATGTCGTCGAGCAGCGGCACCAGCCAGTCGCGATCGACCTTGGCGAAGTTGCCGAGCACCCATCCGGTGACGCGCTCCTTGGCGCCGGGATGGCCGATGCCGAGGCGTACCCGGCGGAAGTCGGGGCCGAGGTGGGCGTGGATCGAGCGCAGGCCGTTGTGGCCGGCATGCCCGCCGCCGGTCTTGACCCTGAGGCGACCGGGATCGAGATCGAGTTCGTCGTGGAAGACGACGAAGTCCTTCGGTTCGATCTTGTAGAAGGCGGCGCAGGCGGCGACGGAGCGGCCGCTGTCGTTCATGTAGGTCATCGGCTTCAGCGCCACGACCTTCTCCCCGGCGATGGTGCCTTCGCACACTTCACCGTGGAACTTCGCTCGCCAGGGCGAAAAGGAATGGCGGCGGACGATCACGTCCACCGCCATGAATCCGATGTTGTGCCGATTGAGGGCGTACTCCGGACCGGGATTGCCGAGCCCCACGAAGAGCAGCATCGACGCCTCCGGTCAGGACACCGCTCAGGCCGAGGCCGGAGCCGCGGTCTCGGCGGTCTCGGAGAAGCCGACCGGAGCGGTGATCGAGAGAACGGTGTAGTTCTTCTCGTGGATCACCGGCTTGACGCCGGACGGGAGCTTCACGTCCTCGATGTGGACCGAGCCGCCGATGTTGAGCGACGAGACGTCGACGTCGATCGACTCCGGGATCGAATCGGCGCGGCACTGGCACTCGATCTCGTGATGGACGATGGAAAGCGCGCCTCCGCGCTTCAGACCGGCCGATTTCTCCTGGTTGATCGCATGCACCGGCACGAAGACGGTGACGATGGTCTCGTCGGAGATGCGCAGGAAGTCGACGTGGGTCAACGTGTCCTTGATCGGGTCGAGATGGTAATCCTTGGGGATCACGCGGATCTTCTCGCCACCGACGGCGACGGTGGCGACCGTGGTCAGAAAGCCGCCGGCGCGCAGACGCTTGTCGGCTTCCTTGTAGCCGAGCGAAATCGCCAGGGCGGGCTTCTTGTCGCCGTAGATGACGGCGGGCACGCGGGCCTCACGACGCAGCGCACGAGCGGCCCCCTTGCCGACCCGTTCACGCACCGTGGCCTCGATCTCGTAGGACTGACGGCTCATGGGTGTACCTCTTTCGAGTGTTCGAACGAAAAGAGGCCGGAACTCCGGCCTCGCCCGACCCGCGTGACGTCGTCCGACGCGACGAGGGCCGTCCCTCACGTTGCCTCCAGGGGTGTCGGCGTGTGGGAACGGGCGGGTCTCTAGCACCGAGGGGGTTCGAGCGCAAGGATTTCGGCCGGCCGCGGCGGATTTCCGCGCCTTCTTCCGGCGCTCGATCGCGGCCACTCTTGCAAATGTTCTTGCTATGTTCGAATATCCATCCCTGCCATCTGCCGAGGATGTACGCCGTGACCGACCGCCGCTTCACCTTCTTCCACGCGCCGAATACGCGCTCGAGCTGCACGCTCCATCTGATCGAGGAGCTGGGCGTTCCCTATGACCTCCACCCGCTGTCGCTCGACCGCGAAGATCACAAGGCGCCGGACTATCTGGCGCTGAACCCGATGGGCAAGGTTCCGGCGATCCGCCACGGTGCCGCGGTGGTCACCGAACTCGGCGCCATCACCCTCTATCTCGGCGACCTCTTCCCCGAGACCGGACTCTGCCCGCAGCCGGGTGATCCGCTGCGCGGGCCGCTCCTGCGCTGGCTGTTCTTCTACGGCAACTGCGTCGAGCCGGCGGTGCTGCAGAAGGCGATGAAGTGGCCGGATCCACCGAAGCGGATGGCCGGCTATGGCGCGTTCGACGACGTCATGGCGGCGGTGGTCGACCGGCTCGAAGAGGGGCCATGGTTCCTCGGCGAGCGCTTCACCGTCGCCGACGGGCTGTGGGGGCCGGCGCTCGGCTGGCTCACCCGTTTCGGCATGGCGCCGCAGGTGGCGGCCGTCACGGACTATGTCGCGCGCATCGAGGCGCGCCCGGCGACGGCGCGGGTGCTGGCGATCGATGCGGAGCTGACGGCGAAGTTCGAGGCGGGGTGAGCGGCGCGGCTGCGGTCATCTCGGCGGCGCGGCGCCGTCGTGAAGTTCGTTGAAGGAGCGGCCCGACGAGGTCAGGTGCGCCCGCATCTCGCGGGAGGCCGCCTCGCGGTCGCCACGTTGCAGAGCGCGGACGACGCGCTCGTGCTCGGCATGGGACACCGCCAGACGGCCGAGCCCGTGGAACTGGGCGCGGCGGAAGGCGAGTACCCGGCGGCGGACGCCGAGGACCGTCTCTTCCAGGAACGGATTGTGGCTCGCCGCGTAGATGAACTCGTGGAAGCGGTCGTTGGCCTCGCGGTAGGCGACGAGATCGCCGAGACGTACCAGTTCCGCCGCCGCCTCGTGCATCGCTCCGAGTTCGGCGCGCTCGGCCGCGGTCATCGCGGTGGCGGCGAGGCCGGCGCACAGCGCCTCGAGCTCGGCCATCACCACGAACATCGCATCGAGCCGCTCGGCATCGAGGTCGGCGACGACGGCGCCGCGATGGGGTCGGTGTTCGACCAGCCCGGCGGCGGCGAGTTCGCGCAGCGCCTCGCGCACCGGGGTACGGGAGACGCCGAAACGCTCGGCGAGCCCGGTCTCGTCGAGCGCGGTGCCGGGCGCCAACCGACCGCAGGCGATGTCGTCGGCGATCTCCAGCCGCAGCCTCTCGGCGTGGGTCTTTCCCGATCGGCGGATCTGCGGCAGCGGGGTCGCCGCGAGCCGGGCATTGCGCCGTCGATCCGCCTCTCTCGCTTCCGCCATGATCGCTCCGATCGTTCTTCGACCCGGAGGGTCTCACCGTCGACCTTGCAAGAACGAAACCACCGTTCGCCGTGACCGTCCATTCGTGCTGTTGCGTGACGCCGGAGCGCGGAACCGCGCGCTGCCGTTCGCCCGCTGCCGCCCCGCCGGGCCGCAAGAGCGCCTCGAATGGTGGTTGCCCAGATTGTATATAACGGTCAAATATTAGGCATTCTGCTCCGTGTCGGTGAACGTTCGGCAGGCGGAGGCGGCGGTTCGGCGCCGTGTCGGGCGACGACGGAAGGAGCGAGCGATCCGTCGAATTTCGACACAATTCATTGTCATGAAAAGATGATTTTCTTCGGCAACCGAACCTCTGAGCCGTTTGGCACATCGATTGCCACGGGAGAAAGCGAGACGTCGGCATTGCATACAATTCGCGACCGACCGAACCGAAAGGGGCTCGCATGTCCAGGATCCTGCTCTCCCGTCGTACCCTCCTGAAGTCGGCCGCCGCCGGCCTCGTCACCGCGCCGCTGATGGGCATCGAGCGCGCCGCGGCGGCGGGTTTGACCATCGGCATCATCTACGTCGGCCCGCGCGACGACTTCGGTTGGAACCAGGCGCATGCGGTGGCGGCGAGCGAATTGAAGAAGGTGCCGGGCGTCACCGTGGTCGAGGAGGAGAACGTGCCGGAGACGGTGGCGGTCCAGAAGACCATGGAATCGATGATCAAGCTCGACGGCGCCAAGCTGATCTTCGCGACCTCTTTCGGCTACTTCGACCCGCACATGGTCGAGATGGCGAAGAAGTTCCCCGACATCGAGTTCCGCCACGCCATCGGCCTGTGGAGCAAGGACAAACATCCGTCGAACGCCGGGTCGTACTACGCCTATCTGCATCAGGCCCACTACGTCGACGGCATCGCCGCCGGCCTCTCCTCCAAGACCGGCAAGCTCGGCTTCATCGCCGCCAAGCCGATCTCGTCGGTGCTGCAGAACATCAACGCCTTCGCCATGGGCGCCCGCAAGGTCAACCCGAAGGCGACGGTGCAGGTGATCTTCACCGGCGACTGGGCGCTCCCGGTGCGCGAGGCGGAAGCGGCGAACGCGCTGGCGGATGCCGGTTGCGACGTGCTGACCTGCCACGTCGACAGCCCGAAGGTGGTGGTCGAGACCGCCGAGAAGCGCGGCATCATGAGCTGCGGCCACAACGCCTCGCAGAAGGCGTTGGCGCCGAAGGGCTTCATCACCGGCGCCGAGTACAAGTGGGAGACGATCTACAAGAACTTCGCCGGGCTGCTGACCAAGGGCGAGAAGCTGCCGAACTTCGAGCGCGGCGGCTACGACAAGGACTACGTCCAGAACACCGCCTTCGGCGCCGGCGCCAGCGACGCCGCCAAGGCGGCCGCCACCGCGGCGATCGCCGACCTCAAGGCCAACAAGCCCTACGTCGCCGGCGAACTGAAGGACAACAAGGGCAACGTCGTCGTCCCCGCCGGCAAGATCATCGACAACTACGACGTCTTCCTGGAGACCACCAACTACCTCGTCGAGGGCGTCATCGGCTCGATCACCTGATCGGGCCCCGACCACCGGTCCCCGCCGCGACACCTCCTCCGCGGCGGGGTCCGGAGCCGGTCCGGGCGCGGTGGCTCGGCCTCTCCGCCGGCTGCATCGGTCGCCGCCGCCTCCCGGTTGCCGCTTCGCGGCGCCCCCTCATCCGCCCCTTCGGGGCACCTTCTCCCGCGAGGGGAGAAGGGAGGGGGCCGACGCGACGCCGACGAACGCCGGCCCCTCGTGGGGCGACGAACGCCGGCCCCATTCGGGGGACCGCAATGCCGGTCCCTCGTGGGGCCGTCGCAACGCCGCAGGTCGTGGAGCCGCCGATCGGGCCCCGCGTCCGCATCGAACCGCGGGACGGCGCCGCCGGACCGCGCGACCGCATCGCCGAGCCGCATCACCGCTTCGCTCCTCCGCCGCCGGGAGATCCGCCCTTGACCGCAGTCGACGCGACCACCGCCCTGCCGACCGCCGATGCCTCGGCCCGACGCCGGGTGATCCTCGCCTCCGTCGAGGCGGTGCTGGTGCCGATCGCGGCGGTGGCGGTGGCGGTCGGGCTGTTCTCGGTCTTCCTCGTCGCCCTCGGCAAATCGCCGCAGACCTTCTTCGAACTGTTGTGGCGCGGCGGCTTCGGCACCGCCTTCTCCTGGCAGAACACGCTGACCCGCACCGCGCCGCTGATCTTCACCGCGCTCGCCGTGGCGCTTCCCGCCCGGCTGGGCCTGATGATCATCGGCGGCGAGGGTGCATTGGTGATCGGCGGCTTCGCCGCGGCGGTGGTGGCGCTGCCGTTCCTCGGGGTGGCGCCGGCGTGGGTGATCCTGCCGGTGATGTTCGTCGCCGCGGCGCTCGCCGGGGCAACCTGGATCGGCTTCGTCGGAGCGCTGCGCCATGCCCGCGCCGTCAACGAGACGATCTCGTCGCTGTTGATGTTCTACATCGCGGTGGCGATCCTCAACTTCTTCGTCGAGGGCGCGCTGCGCTCGCCGGCCGACCCCAACAAGCCGTCGACGACGCCGATCGGCTCGGAGAACATGATCGGCGTCATCCCCGGGCTCGAGGTCCACTGGGGCCTCGCCTTCGGTGTCGTGCTGGCGATCGCCGCCCACGTCCTGATGACCCGCACCACCTTCGGCTTCGCCGCCCGCGTCACCGGGGGCAACGTCCGGGCGGCGCGAGCGCAGGGGTTGCCGGTCGGACGGCTGATGATCGCCGCCTGTGCGCTGGCCGGGGCCGCCGCCGGCATCGCCGGGTTCTTCGAGGTGGCGGCGATCCTCGGCAAGGCCAACGCCTCGCTGGTCGCCGGCTACGGCTTCACCGGCATCCTCGTCTCCTTCCTCGCCCGCCACAATCCGATCGCCATCCCGCCGGTGGCGGTGCTGTTCGGCGGGCTCGCGGCGGCGGGCGGTCTGATCCAGCGGCGGATGGGGCTGCCCGACGCCACGGTGCAGGTGCTGCAGGGGCTGATCTTCCTCACCATCCTGCTCTCCGAGACGGTCTATGGCCGCATCCCGTTCCTGAAGCCGGAGGGCCGTCGATGAGCGATGCCTTGACCACCGTGGCGGTGGCGATGTTCGCCGGCGCGGTGCGGGTCTCGACGCCGTTCCTGTTCGTCAGTCTCGGCGAGGCGCTGACCGAGAAGTCGGGGCGGATCAATCTCGGGCTCGAGGGGACACTCGTCTTCGGGGCGATGAGCGCCTACGCCGTCTCCTACCTGTCGGGGAGCCCGTGGACGGGGGTCCTCGCCGCGGGTCTCGCCGGCTCGGTGTTCGGCATGGCGCACGGCTTCTTCTGCCGGCTGCCCAAGGTCTCCGACATCGCCATCGGCATCGCCCTGATGCTGTTCGGCACCGGCCTCGCCTTCTTCTTCGGCAAGGGCTTCATCCAGCCGACGGCGCCGCGCCTCCAGGCGATCGACTTCGGCTTCCTCGTCTCCGATCCGCAGTTGAAGGTGGCGTTGCAGATCAACCCGTTGTTCTTCATCGGGCTGGCGCTCGCCGTCGTCCTGTGGTGGGCGCTCGCCAACACCCGCTTCGGCCTGATCGTGCGGATGACCGGCGACAGCGCGGCGACGGCGAAGGCGATGGGCGTGTCGGTCGATCTCGTCCGCTTCGTCGCCACCACGATCGGCGGCTTCCTCGCCGGGGTCGGCGGGGCGTTCCTGTCGCTCTACTACCCCGGCTCGTGGAACGAGGGGCTCTCCTCCGGCCAGGGGCTGATGGCGGTGGCGCTGGTCATCTTCTCGCGCTGGAACCCGCTGATGTGCGTCGCCGCCGCGCTGCTCTTCGGCGCCGCCGGGGCGCTCGGGCCGGCGTTGCAGTCGGTCGGCATCTCCCAGGGCTACCACTTCTTCAACGCCGCGCCGCACATCCTGACGCTCGCCATCCTGATCGCCTCGTCGTCGTCGAAGCGGTCGCTCAAGGGTGCGCCGGGCGAACTGTCGATCACCAAGTGAGGATCCCGCCCATGCCGACGCTCGCCGCCGATCCCTATCCCTGGCCCTTCGACGGCGATCTCGAGCCGTCGAACACCGCGCTGATCATCATCGACATGCAGACCGACTTCTGTGGGCCGGGCGGCTACGTCGACACGATGGGCTACGACCTCAGTCTCACCCGCGCGCCGATCGAGCCGATCAAGGCTGTGCTGGCGACGTTCCGCGCCAAGGGCTTCCACGTCATCCACACCCGCGAGGGCCATCGCCCCGATCTCGCGGACCTACCGGCCAACAAGCGCTGGCGGTCGCAGCGGATCGGCGCCGGGATCGGCGATCCCGGTCCGTGCGGCAAGATCCTGGTGCGCGGCGAACCCGGCTGGGAGATCATCGACGAGTTGGCGCCGATGCCGGGTGAGCCGATCATCGACAAGCCCGGCAAGGGCTCGTTCTGCGCCACCGACCTCGAGCTGATCCTCAGGCTCAACGGCATCCGCAACATCGTGCTCACCGGCATCACCACCGACGTCTGCGTCCACACCACGATGCGCGAGGCCAACGATCGTGGCTTCGAATGCCTGCTGCTCGAGGACTGCTGCGGCGCCACCAAGCTCGAGAACCACCTCGCGGCGATCGACATGATCAAGATGCAGGGCGGCGTCTTCGGCGCGGTCGCCACCTCGAAACAGCTCCTGGAGGCGATCGCATGAGCGAGACGGGGGGCCGCGCGATCGGCGTCGAGACGGTCGGCATGACCAAGATCTTCGGGTCGCTCGTCGCGCTCGAGGACGTGTCGATCCGCGTGCGTCCCGGTACCCTGCACGCCCTTCTCGGCGAGAACGGCGCCGGCAAGTCGACGCTGGTCAAGTGCATGATGGGCTTCTATCAGCCGACTCGCGGCGAGATGCTGGTCGACGGGCAGGAGGCGGCGATCCGGAATCCGCGCGAGGCGTCGGATGCCAAGCTCGGCATGGTCTATCAGCACTTCACTCTGGTGCCGTCGCTGACTGCCGCCGAGAATCTGGTGGTGTCGCGGCCCGATTGCCCGGCGGTGATCGACTGGGCCCACGAGATCCTGGCGCTCGAGGACTTCATGGCGCGGATGCCGTTCCGGGTGCCGCTGGCGACGCCGGTCGCCAATCTCTCGGCCGGCGAGAAGCAGAAGCTGGAAATCCTGAAACAACTCTATCTCGACCGCCGCTTCGTCGTGCTCGACGAGCCGACCTCGGTGCTAACCCCCGACGAGGCCGACGAGATGCTGTCGCTGCTCAAGGGCATGACGCAGCGCGGCGAACTCACCATCCTGATGATCACCCACAAGTTCCGCGAAGTGACCGCCTACGCCGACGAGGTCTCGATCCTCAGGCGTGGGCGCCTGGTCGGCGGTGGTCTCGTCGGCGAGATGACCACCGACGAGATGGCGCGGGCGATGATCGGCGACACCGCGATCCGTGAGCGCGCCGCCCGCCTCGAGCACGGACAGACCTCGGTGGTGCTCGATCTCTCGGCGGTCTACGCCTCGGACGACGACGGATTGCCGGCGGTCACCTCGGTCGATCTCAAGGTCCATGCCGGCGAGATCGTCGGGATCGCCGGGGTGTCGGGCAACGGTCAGTCGGAACTGATCGAGGTGCTCTCCGGGCAGCGCGATCTCGACGACGGCCGTATCCTGGTGCGCGGCCAAGGCTTCGAGCCGGTGCGCGACCAGATGGATCGGCTGAAGGTGTTCTCCCTCCAGGAGGAACCGCTCCGGAACTCGGCCGTGCCGCGAATGACGGTCGCCGAGAACATCGCGCTGCGCACCTTCGACAAGCCGCCGATCACCTCGCTCGGCTGGTGGTTGTCGCCGGGACCGATGCGGAAGAAGGCGCGCGAATTGATCGACCGCTACCGGGTCAAGACGCCATCGACCGAGGAGCCGATGGAGAACCTCTCCGGCGGCAACGTCCAGCGCGCCGTGCTCGCCCGCGAACTCTCCGGCGACGTCGACGTGCTGATCGTCGCCAACCCGTGTTTCGGCCTCGATTTCGCCTCCGTATCCGAGATCCGCACCCAGATCCTCGAGCAGCGCAATCGCGGCGCGGCGGTGCTGCTGGTCTCCGAAGATCTCGACGAGATCCTCGAACTCGCCGATCGCGTCGCCGTCATGTCGGGCGGACGGATCACCCTGCAGGCCCCGATCGGGGCGACCGACCGCACCGCGATCGGTCATGCCATGGCGGGAGGCCATTGAATGATCACCGTCGACGCCCGTCCCTTCGCCTATTCGTTCCCGCCCGAGACCACAGCGCTGGTGGTCATCGACATGCAGCGCGATTTCGTCGAGCCCGGTGGCTTCGGCGAGACCCTCGGCAACGACGTGTCGCGACTGACGGCGATCGTGCCGATCGTGGCGAAGCTGATCGGCCTGGCGCGGGCCGAGGGCTGGACCGTCGTGCACACCCGCGAGAGCCACGACGCGACGCTGTGTGACTGCCCGGAGGCGAAGCGGACGCGCGGTGCGCCTTCGCTGCGTATCGGCGACGCCGGCCCGATGGGGCGGATCCTGGTGCGCGGCGAGCCGGGCAATGCCATCGTGCCCGAACTGGCGCCCCTCGCCGGCGAGATCGAGATCGACAAGCCCGGCAAGGGGGCCTTCTACGCCACCTCGCTCGGTGACGTGCTCAGGATCAAGGGCATCACCCACCTGATCTTCGCCGGAGTGACCACCGAGGTCTGCGTCCAGACCACCATGCGCGAGGCCAACGATCGCGGCTACGACGGGCTGCTGATCACCGATGCCACCGAGAGCTACTTCCCCGAATTCAAGGCGGCGGCGATCGAGATGATCGTGGCGCAAGGTGGCATCGTCGGTTGGGCGGCGCCGTTCGCGGCGCTGCAGGCGGGGGTCGCGGCGGCGAAGGGGGCGTGAGCATGGAGGTGAACATCCCCGAGGTGGTGGCGGAGGTGACGGCGATCTTCGAAGCCTATGAGGCCGGTTTCGTCGCCAACGACACCGACGAACTCGCCCGGCTCTTCTGGCAGGACGCGCGCGTCGTCCGCTACGGCATCGCCGACATGCAACACGGGCCGGAGGAGCTCGCCGCGTTCCGCCGCGACTTCGTCGCCGTCGATCTTCCCCGCGATCTCGACCGAACGGTCATCACCACCTTCGGCCGCGACGTCGCCACCGCCGCGACCCTGTTCCGCCGCGCTTCGGCGCCCGGGAAGGTCGGCCGGCAGATGCAGACCTGGGTGCGCTTCGCCGACGGTTGGAAGGTCGCCGCGGCGCATGTCTCGATCATCGACGAATGAACCCGGGAGAGGGCGGCATGGCCGAGGGGCAGGAACGCTGGAAGGGCCGCAACGAGACCAAGGACGGGCTGCGCCGGTCGGTGTGGGCGGCGTTGGAGGCGAGCGGCGCCGGCATCGGCTGTCCGTGGAGCCGCATCCCGAACTTCGTCGGGGCGGAGGCCGCGGCGGCCCAATTGACGACGCTTCTTCCCTGGAAGACGGCTCGCGTCGTCAAGGCGAACCCCGATCCGGCACAGATTCCGATCCGCCGCAAGGCGCTGGAAGCCGGCAAGTTGCTCTATGCGCCGGTGCCGGAACTGGTGAAGCCCTTTCCGTTCGTCGCGCTCGACCCGGAAGACCTCGCCCGGCGCGGCATCGCCTTCGCCGACGCGGCGCGCTCCGAGGTCTTCGTCGAAGTGGGCGAACCCGTCGACTTCCGCGAGATGAGACCGATGGACTTCATCGTCGTCGGTTGCGTGGCGGTGACGCGGGCCGGCGGGCGGACCGGCAAGGGCGGCGGCTTCGCCGATCTCGAACTCGGCATCTTCCGCGAACTGGGGCTCGTCCCCGACCACGCCCCGATCGTCACCACGGTGCACGACCTCCAAGTGGTCGACGACGATCGCCTCGTCATGCTCGGCCACGACCAGCCGCTCGACTGGATCGCCACGCCGACCGAACTGATCGAGACCCGCACCGCTCATCCCGATCCGACCGGCGTCGCCTGGGACCACGTTCAGGCCGATCAATATGCCGGCATTCCCTTCCTCACCGAGCTGCGTCGCGATCTCGAAGGCCGCAAGAGCCGCTCCTGACGTCCCGTCCCCCGATTCGAGGTCCGACCATGACTCTTCCCCCCGTCCTCGACCTCACCACCCTCTCCGAGGGCTATCGTTCGGGTGCCTTCACGCCGCTCGACGTGATCGAGGAGGTGATCGCCCGGATCGATGCCGGCGCCGATCCGGCGGTGTGGATCTCCTGTTTCCCGGACGAGGCGTTGCGTGCGGCGGCACGGGCGCTGGGCACGCACCCGGATCCGGCCCGGCCGCTGTGGGGCATCCCTTGCGCGATCAAGGACAACATCGACGTCGCCGGCCTGCCGACCACCGCCGCCTGTCCCGCCTTCGCCCACGAACCGGCGGCCGACGCGGCGGTGGTGGCGAGGTTGAAGGCGGCGGGGGCGCTCGTCGTCGGCAAGACCAACCTCGACCAGTTCGCCACCGGCCTGAACGGCACCCGCTCGCCCTACGGTGCGCCGCGGTCGGTGTTCGATCCGGCCTACATCTCCGGCGGCTCGTCGTCGGGTTCGGCGGTGGCGGTGGCGAGCGGACTGGTCGCCTTCTCACTCGGCACCGACACCGCCGGTTCGGGGCGCGTGCCCGCCGCGTTCAACAATCTCGTCGGAGTCAAGCCGACCCGTGGTCTGGTGTCGTCGACCGGCCTCGTCCCTGCCTGCCGCAGCCTCGACTGCATCACCGTCTTCGCCGCGACCGCCGGCGACGTCGCGGCGGTGCTCGCGGTGATGCGCGGCTACGATCCGCGCGATCCGTTCTCGCGTGTTCCGGAGCGCCGGCCGTTGCCGCTCGTCGGCTTCCGCTTCGGCGTGCTCGCCGCGGCCGAACGCGAGTTCTTCGGCGATCGTGCCACCGAGGCGCTCTACGACGCGGCGATCGCGCGTCTCGCCGGACTCGGCGGCACCGCGGTCGAGATCGACTACGCGCCGTTCCGCGAGAGTGCCGATCTCCTCTACGGCGGCCCGTGGATCGCCGAGCGACTGGCGGCGGTCGCCGATTTCCATGCCGCTCACGCCGCGGAGATGGATCCGACGGTGGAGAAGATCATCGCCGGGGCGACCGACCACACGGCGGTCGACGCCTTCCGCGGGCTCTACCGTTTGGAGGGACTGCGTCAGAAGACACTCGCCGAATGGGCGAAGGTCGACCTGCTGCTGCTGCCGACGGCGGCGACCATCCACACGGTCGAGGCGATGCGGGCCGACCCGATCGCCCTCAACTCGACCCTCGGCCGCTACACCAACTTCGTCAATCTGCTGGATTGTGCCGCCATCGCCGTTCCGGCCGGCTTCCGTCCCGACGGGCTTCCCGCCGGCGTCACCCTGATCGGCCCGGCCTTCACCGACGAGGCCCTGGCCGTACTCGGCGACCGGCTGCACCGCGCCCTCGGCGCCGGCCCCGGCGTCGACCGCCACGGCACGCTCCCCGGCACCCCGCTCGCCCCCGACGCCGAGGGGCTGGTCGCGATCGGGGTGGTCGGGGCGCATCTGACGGGCATGCCGCTCAACGGCCAACTGACCAGCGTCGGCGGGGTGCTCCTGAAGGCGACGCGGACGGCGCCCGACTACCGCATGTTCGTGCTGCCCGACACGATACCGGCGAAACCGGGGATGATCCGCGATCCGGGGTTCGTCGGGCCGGGGCTGGAGATCGAGGTGTGGGGGCTGCCGCCGGCCGCGGCGAGCGCCTTCGTCGCGGCGATCCCGGCACCGCTCGGCATCGGCAAGGTGCGGCTCGCCGACGGCACGGAGGTCTCCGCCTTCCTCTGCGAGGCCCATGCCGTCGCCGGGGCGACCGAGATCACGCGGGGGGGAAGCTGGCGGGTCCACGTGGCCGGAGGCCGGTGAGGCCGCGCGCCGGGAGCACGATCGGTGCGCCGGGGGCGCGATCCGCGCGACCTCCGGCTCGACCGACCGGAATCGGTCTCACCCGGCGAGTTCGCGCGACCGCTTCGCCGCGGCGGCGACGGCTTCGGTCATCAGCTTCGTCAGCCCGTCCTCGCCCATCAGCACGGCGAGTGCCGCGGCGGTGGTGCCGCCCGGCGAGGTGACGTTCTTCCTCAGCGTGTCCGGGGTCTCGGGCGATTGCCACAGCAGTTCGCCGGCGCCTTCCACGGTCGCCCGGGCGAGGCGGGTGGCGAGCGCCGGTTCGAGGCCCGCCGCCGCTCCGGCCGCAGCCAGCGCTTCGGCCATGTGGAAGACGTAGGCCGGCCCCGAGCCGGACACTGCGGTGGCGACGTCGATCAGGTCTTCGCGGTCGACCCATTCGAGCCGGCCGAGGGTGGCGAGCAGCACCGAGACGAGGTCGCAATCGGTGGGCGGCACGGTGGCGACGGCATGGGCGGCGGTGATGCCGCGGCCGACCTGCGACGGCGTGTTGGGAATGGTGCGGACGATGCGGGTCGTGGCGAGGCCGCGCTCGAAGGCGGCGATGGTCTTGCCCGCCACCACCGAGACCACCACCGTCTCCGCCCCGACCAGCCCGGCGAAAAGCGGCAGCACGGCGTCGAGCACCTGCGGCTTGACCGCCACCACCATCACCCGCGCGGTCAGTCCGGCCGGGGCCGTACTCTCCAGGCGAACGCCGCGCGTCGCGGCGAGGGCCTTCAGTTCGTCGGAAGGGTGCGGCTCGATCACCACCACGCCGTCCGGTGGCAGGCCGCGATCGAGCCAGCCGAGAAGCATGGCGCCACCCATCTTGCCGGCGCCGATCAGCACCAGCGGCGTGGCCTCGCGAAGATCGATGCTCATGCTCGTCCCATCGTCTCGAAGAGGGCGCCCTCCAGCGCCTCCTGAGCCGACTTGCCGGCCCAGACGACGAACTGGAAGGCCTGATAGTAGCGATCGCAGGAGTCGATCGCCGACGTCAACATGGCGTCGACCTGACGCGCCGACGGCTCCGCCCCGCCGACCAGCAGATGGGCGTGGCGATACATCACCACCCCTTCGCCGGACCACAGGTCGAAATGGCCGAGCCACATCTGTTCGTTGACCAGGGTGAGCAGCCGCATCACCTCGGCGCGACGCGCCTCGGTCACCTTCAGGTCGAAGGCACAGGCCAGATGCAGCGCTTCCACGTCCTCCATCCACGAGAAGGAGACGTGGTAGTCACACCAGCGACCTTTGATCGAGACGGTGATCTCGTCGTCGCCGGAGCGCTCGAACGTCCAATCCTCAAGCGCGGCGACGTGTTCGATGACGTCGACGGGGTTGGTGTGACGTTCGGCTTCCAATTCGATCAGGCTCATCGAGCGGTTCCTCGCGTGTGAGGGCGACCGGACACGGGGGATACGCGACGCTGGGCGCGGATGCCGATGGATCGAACCGATCGATCGGAACCTGCGCCGCAGGAACACCAGGCGACGCCCGAACCGACGCGATCGGCTCGGAGGACACTCCGGAAGACCATCGAACCGAAGACGACGAACGAAGAACGCCGGATCGAAGGGAACGCGACGGAGACACACCGGGACGAGACGAAGTCCCCCCGGGGACGCGATTCTCTGTGACCCAGTATAGGGAGACCGACGGTCGCTGCGACCGTTCCGTCTCGGCCGGATCACGAAAAATGTGGACGAATCAGTGGTCCTCCGCCGAACGGGCGGTGGTTTCGGCGATGCACGCGGCCAGCCGATCGATGTCGGTGGCGGCGAAGACCTCGATCCCGGCGGCCCGCAGAGCCGTCGCGGTGACGCCTTCGCCGACGCGTCGGCGGCCGGAGAAGGTGCCGTCGGCGACGAGATCGACGCCGCAGGAGGGGCTGCCGTCGGTCAGGAGCGCGAAGCGGCAGCCGCGCACCCGGGCGGTCGCCACGGCGATGCGGGCGCCTTCGCGAAAGGCCGCGGTGTGATCGCCGCCGTCGGCGTCGACGATGCGGGCCTCGCCGGCGAGCACCGCCGCAGCCTCGGCGCCGGGCTCGATCTCGGTCGCCGGTCGCGGTACGGCGAGGCCGGCGGCGGTCTCCGGGCAGAGCGGCACCAGGCGCCCCTCGGCTGCCCATTCGGCGAGGAGCGGGTGATGCAGGGTCCTGGCGGCGCCGTCGAAGCGCACCGGCCAGCCGATCAGACAGGCGGAGACGAGGATGCGCTCCATGAGCCTCAGCCGACGGCGGGGCCGGAGGGATCGCCGGCGATCAGCGTCTCGGAGAGGCCGCTCTTGCCGCCTTCGAGCCGGGCGAGCCGCTCTTCGAGTGCGGCGATGCGATGCTCGAGGCGCTCGTTCTCTTCGCGCGCCTTGGCGGCCATGTCGCGCAGCACCTCGAAGTCTTCGCGCTTGACCAGATCCATGTCGGCGACGAAGCCCTCGGCGCGCGCCTTGAAGGCGGTCTCGACCTCCTTCGCCACACCCTGTGCCATGCCGGCGGCGTCGGTGACGAGCTTGGCGATATCGTCGAAGAAACGGTTGGACGTCTGGGTCATGGCATCGCTCCGAGCGGGCAGTGCGCCCCGAGGGGCTTTCGGCTGGTTATGGGGTCTCGAGGCGGCGCTCGCAAGGGGCGCGGCGCCGGCTGCCCCATGCTCGCCGCGATCGCGTGGTGGTCTCACGATCCCGTCGTGGTGCCACGCTTGACGGGTGAAGCCGCGCCCCCCACTGTCGCCCGACTCCGTTCCCGCGCGTCCCCGCTTCGAGATCCCGATACCATGCCGATCTTCGCCCTGCCGTTCCCGGCGATCGACCCGATCGCGATCCAGTTCGGCCCTCTCGCCGTCCGCTGGTACGCGCTCGCCTACATCGCCGGTATCCTGATCGGCTGGTGGTACCTGCGCCGCCTGATCGAGACGCCGCGGCTGTGGGGGGCGACCGACCGGCCGACCGTCGCCGAACTCGACGACTTCGTGCTGTGGGCGACCCTCGGCATCGTGCTCGGCGGTCGCATCGGCTACGTGCTGTTCTACAATCTCGGCCATTACCTCGAACATCCGACCGAGGTGTTCATGCTGTGGAAGGGCGGCATGGCCTTCCACGGCGGCTTCCTCGGCTCGGTCGTGGTGATGCTGATCTTCGCTCGCCGGCGCGACTTCTCCTTCCTCACGCTGTTCGACCTCTTCGCCGCAGCGGCGCCGATCGGCCTGTTCTTCGGCCGGCTGGCCAACTTCATCAACGGCGAACTGTGGGGACGGACGAGCGATGTCGCCTGGGCGATGGTCTTTCCCTTCGCCGGCCCCGATCCGCGCCATCCGAGCCAGCTCTACGAGGCGGCGCTCGAAGGCGTCGTGCTGTTCGCGGTCGTCGCCCACCTCGTCCACCGCTCGGAGATCTTCAAGAAGCCGGGGGCGCTCGCCGGCGTCTTCGCCATCGGCTACGGGCTGGCGCGTTTCGTCGTCGAGTTCTTCCGCGAGCCCGATGTTCAGGTCGGTTACCTGATGGGCGGCATCACCATGGGCCAGATCCTGTCGCTGCCGATGATCGTCGCCGGCCTCGCCCTGCTCCTGTGGGCGCTCGGCCGCGCCCGCCGCACCGGGTCCGCCCCATGAGCCCGACGCCGCTCGAGCACCGTATCAAGGCGCTCGTCCGGCTGAACGGGCCGATGCCGGTCTTCGACTACATGGGGACCTGCCTCGGCGATCCCGAGCACGGCTACTACATGGCGCGCGAGCCCTTCGGACAGGCCGGCGATTTCGTCACCGCGCCGGAGGTCTCGCAGATGTTCGGCGAGATGATCGGCGCCTTCGTGATCGAGACCTGGGAACGGCTCGGACGGCCGGCCCCCTTCGCGCTGGTCGAGTTCGGCCCCGGCCGCGGCACGTTGATGGCCGATCTCCTGAGGGTGGCCCGTCGTGTCCCCGCCTTCTTCGCGGCGGCGCGGCTGCACCTGGTGGAGACCAGCCCACGTCTGCGTGCCAAGCAGGCGGCGACGTTGGCGAACCAGCCGCTGCGACCGACTTGGCACGACCGTCTCGACACGTTGCCGGCGGGGCCGCTGCTGGTCGTCGCCAACGAATTCTTCGACGCGCTGCCGATCCGGCAGTTCGAATTCCGTGGTCGCGCCTGGCACGAGCGGGTCGTCGGCCTCGACGACACCGGCGGTCTCGCCTTCGGCCTCGGCCCGGCGACGCTCGCCGAGGGGGCCGTGCCGAAGGAGGCGGGGGAGCCGCAGGACGGCGCCATCCTCGAGGTGTCGCCGGTCGGGGTCGAGATCATGACGGCGCTGGCGAAGCGGGTGGTCACCGACCGCGGCCTCGTCGTCGCCGTCGACTACGGCTATGCCGGGCCGGCCTTCGGCGACACGTTCCAGGCGATCCGCGCCCACACCTACGTCGATCCGCTCGGCCGTCCCGGCGAGGCGGATCTGACCGCTCATGTCGACTTCACCGCGCTCGCCGGCGCCGCGATCCGCGCCGGTGCCGCGGTGCACGGCCCGGTCGAGCAGGGCGATTTCCTCCTCGGTCTCGGGCTCGCCGAGCGCGCCGGCCGTCTCGGCGCCGACAAGGACGAGACGACGCGCGCCGACATCGTCTCCCAGGTGAACCGCCTCGTCGGGGCGGAGGAGATGGGCTCGCTGTTCAAGGTACTCGCCGTCACCCCGCCCGGCATCGCCCCACCGGGTTTTCCACTCGCACCGGGACCCGTCGCTCCGTGATCCGATCCAACGCTCTTTCCGCCCTTCCCGGCATCGCCCACGGCTTCTTCACCCGCGACGGCGGGGTTTCCGAAGGGCTCTATGCCACGCTCAACGTCGGGCTCGGCTCGGCGGACGCGCGCGACGCGGTGATCGAGAACCGCGTCCGCGTCGCCCGCGCCCTCGGCGTCGAGGATCATGCGCTGGCGATGCCCTATCAGGTGCATTCCCCCGACGTGGTGGTGGTCGAGGAGCCGTGGGCCCACGGCGAGGGGCCACATGCCGATGCGGTGGTCACCGGCAGACCGGCTCTCGCCGTCGGGGTCGCCACCGCCGACTGTGGGCCGATCCTCTTCGCCGACAGGCACGGACGGGCGGTCGGGGCGGCGCACGCCGGCTGGAAAGGGGCGATCGGCGGGGTGATCGAGGCGACGGTCGCGGCGATGGTGCGGCTCGGGGCGGCGCGCGGCGACATCGTCGCGGTGCTCGGGCCGACGATCTCGGCCGCGGCCTACGAGGTCGGTCCGGAATTCGTGGCGCGTTTCCTCGCCGAGGATCCGGGCCACGCCGAATTCTTCCGTCCGTCGGAACGGCCGGGCCACGCGATGTTCGACCTGCCGGCCTTCATCCTGATGCGACTGGAGGAAGCGGGCGTCGGCACGGCCGAGAGCCTGGCGCTCTGTACCTATTCCGACGAGGACCGCTTCTTCTCCTATCGCCGCACCACCCACCGCCAGGAACCCGACTACGGTCGGCTGGTCTCGGCGATCGCGCTCACGGAGCGCCGAGGTGGGCCGCGTCGACGTCTCGACCGCCGCGCCGTTCTCGGATAGACACGGGTGCCAGACATGCTCTCGCAGGGCCGTGCTTCCATGCCTCGTTCCGACGTCTCCTTCGGCCGCCGATCGTTCCTGATGCGGGCGGGTGTTCTCGCCCTCGCCGGCGGTCTCCTCGCCGCCTGCTCGGGCGAGAACGGGCTCGGGGACGGCGGGTCGCTGATCTCCGGGCGCACTCGCCTGCCGCCGCTCACGGTGCAGCCGCCCGCCGGTCACGCCTCGGTGCAGATGCTGCCCTTCACCGGCATTCCGGTGACGATCGCCGACGGCGTCTATCACTCCTTCCGCCGGCGCGCCGCCGAGGCGGGGATCGAGATCGTCCACCGCCTCGACGAGCCGGCGACCTATCGCGTCCAGGGGCATTTCGTCGCTCTCGGCCACGAGACCTCGACCACCATCATCTTCACCTACGAGATCTTCGACGCCTCGGGGCGGCGGCTGCATCGCATCGTCGGGCAGGAGGTGGCCAAGGGCTCGGACGGCGATCCGTGGGGGCGGGTCGACACCGATGCCGAGGAACGTCTGGCGGTGCGCGCCACCCGTGCCATCAAGGCATGGCTGACCCGCGCCGCCACCTGAGAGCGACGCATCGCTGCAACTGCGAGATCATCGGTTTACGGAATTGAGCGGGCTTGATAAAAGGCCGCCGAACACGGCGCCGACCGCTGGCGCCGATCGTCTTTCCGGATCCCGGCGCCGCCGCGATCCGGCCCTCGTCGAGAGGCTCACGATGAAGCTCGTCTGCGGCAACTCCAACCGGGCTCTGGCCGACGCGATCACCAAGTATCTCGAGATTCCGTTGTCGAGCTGCCTGGTGCGCCGCTTCGCCGACCAGGAGATCTTCGTCGAGATCCAGGAGAACGTCCGCGGCGAGGACGTCTTCGTCCTGCAGTCGACCTCCTATCCGGCCAACGACCACCTGATGGAGCTCCTGATCATGATCGACGCGCTGCGTCGGTCGTCGGCCAAGCGCATCACCGCGGTGCTGCCCTACTTCGGTTACGCCCGCCAGGACCGCAAACCGGGGCCGCGCACACCGATCTCGGCCAAACTGGTCGCCAACATCATCACCCGCGCCGGCGCCGATCGGGTGTTGACCATCGATCTCCACGCCGGTCAGATCCAGGGTTTCTTCGACATCCCGACCGACAATCTCTACGCCGCCCCGGTGATGATGCGCGACATCAAGGAGCGCTATGCGCCGGGCACGGTGATGGTGGTGTCGCCCGACGTCGGCGGTGTGGTGCGCGCGCGAGCGCTGGCCAAGCGCATCGACGCCTCGCTCGCCATCGTCGACAAGCGCCGCGAACGGCCGGGCGAATCGGAGGTGATGAACGTCATCGGTGACGTCTCGGGTCGCTCCTGCATCCTGGTCGACGACATCATCGATTCGGGCGGCACGCTGTGCAACGCGGCGGAAGCGCTGCT
>ERZ1645187.1241-NODE-1241-length-23804-cov-11.080551_pt1 | contig 23804 bp, 24 predicted proteins | sample MGYA00575352_ERZ1645187 | MGnify/ENA primary metagenome ERZ1645187 (study PRJEB40837, sample SAMN11349314) | freshwater sediment metagenome | isolation source: river sediment | host: Sediment | place: India: Wazaribad , New Delhi | collected 2017-02-21 ...
GCTCGCTCGTCAACGACCCCAAGATCATCTTCGCCGACGAGCCCACCGGCAACCTGGCCTCCGACCAGTCGAACGAGATCATGGGCATATTCCGCAAGCTCAACAAGGAGCGCGGGATAACCGTGGTGCTGGTGACGCACGAGCCCGACATCGCCGAGTGGGCCGACCGCGTGATAAAGATAAAGGACGGCCTGATAGTGGAGGACGTCACGAAGAAACAGGCCGACCTCGACAAGCGCGAGCAGGCCGGCGTGCACATCCCGAAGACGATGTTCCTGACGTGGCGCGAGGTGGCGGAGAACATGGCCTCCTCGGTGACCTCGATACTCTCCAACAAGACCCGCTCGCTCCTGACGATGCTCGGCATCATCATAGGCGTCGGCGCGCTGATAGCCATGCTGGCGCTCGGCACCGGCGCGCAGCGCTCGATACAGAAACAGATGGCCTCGATGGGCACCAACCTGCTCGCCGTGATGCCCGGCCGCGGCACCAGCCGCTCCGGCGCTTCGATGGCGATGGGCTCGGTGACCCGCCTGACGCTGGACGACCAGAAGGCCGTGGCCCAGGTCGCCAACATCACCAAGACCGAGGCCGAGGTCTCCGGCACCGTGCAGATAGTGTACGGCGCCAAGAACCACCGCACGTCGGTGAGCGGCGTGCAGCCGGTTTACGCCTCCATGAGGAACGCGCAGCCGTATTACGGGCGCTTCTTCTCCGACGACGAGAACCTGCGCCTCGCCAAGGTGGTGCTCCTGGGCCAGACCGTGGTCACCGACCTGTTCGGCAACGAGAACCCCGTCGGGAAGACCGTGAAGATAGACCGCAAGAACTTCACGGTGATAGGCGTGCTGCCGATGAAGGGCGCTTCCGGCCCGCGCGACCAGGACGACACCGCCCTCGTGCCGCTCAATACCGGCATGCGGATACTGTTCGGCAAGAAGTACGTGGACGTGATCTGGGCCGAGGTGGCGGATTACAACCTGATGGACGGCGTGCAGGACAAGCTCAAGGCGCTGTTCCGCGAACGGCACAACGTCCCCGACTACAAGGACGACGACGTGCAGCTCAGGAACATGGCCGAGATGCAGACGATGATGAGCGGGACCATAAAGACGTTCAGCACGCTGCTGGGCATCATAGCCGGCATCTCGCTGGTCGTAGGCGGCATAGGCATCATGAACATCATGCTGGTCAGCGTCAGCGAGCGCACCCGCGAGATAGGCCTCAGGAAGGCCATCGGAGCGACGAAGCGCGCCGTGCTGCTGCAGTTCCTGGTGGAGGCCGTGATAGTCTCGGTGGCCGGCGGCATCATAGGCATACTGGCCGGCATAAGCGTGTCGGTGCTGCTGGCCAAGGTGTCGGGCTGGGCGGTATACGTGGCCCCGTACTCGGTGGCCCTGGCCTTCGGCTTCTCGGCCACGGTAGGCATCGTGTTCGGCTTCTGGCCGGCCAAGAAGGCCTCGGAGCTGTCGCCCATAGAGGCGCTGCGCTACGAATAAGGCGGCCGCATAATTTAGTATATTATACGGACCCGCCGGCGACGGCGGCCTATAACAGTACCGGAGGCCCACATGTTAAGCGTTCTCGTTAAATGCCCGCACTGCGGCAAGTCACTGATGAATTCGTCCAAGAAGCTCGACAAGGTTTCCTCGATCGAGGTCAAGCTGAACTACGCCGGCAAGCACGCCCCGCTCTACATGAGCTCCCTGTACGGCAGCTACGCCGTCGAGACCGCCCTGTCCATACCGCTGGGCAAGGTCGCCGGTTTCCGCTGCCCGCATTGCGACGCGGACCTGAAGAGCACCCGCAAGTGCGACGTCTGCGGCTCCCAGATGATAGCCTTCGACCTGAAGGCCGGCGGCCAGGTGCAGATCTGCTCGCGCCGCGGCTGCAAGAAGCACGTGCTGGAGTTCCAGGACGCCGACAGCGAACTGCAGGCGTTCTACAAGTCCTACCTGAAAGCCCTGAAGTAAGTCTGCGGCCTCGCCGGGCGGCCAGACCGCCCGGCTGCCCGGGCCGCGTACCCTATGGCCGAAGACGCGCACAAGAATTTCTTCGCCACGCATAAAGCGCTGGCCTTTCTCCCGCTGCTGCTGGTCGGCGCGGGGGTCTGGTATCTTGTGGACGGCCGCCACCGCCTGGCCGCGCGCTCGGCCGCCGAGGCCCCGGCGCCGGAGGCTTTCGGCGACAATGCCCGCCCCGCCGCCGTCCCCGCCGCCCCGGAACTGCCCAAGGCCAAGGTGCTGCCCGAGGCCTACGACCCCAAGCTCGCCCTCGACATACAGGGCTCCGAAGAGTTCAAGAGCCAGGTCACCCACGCGCTGAAGCTGATCTGGATGGCCGACCGCGACACCTTCCTTTTCGTCAAGAACAATTTGTCCGTCATACGCAGCGAGGACAAGACCGGCTTTTATCCCGACAACGGCCGCGCGGTGGCCGCGCTCTCCAACGCCAACGCCTTCCGCTCGCTGACCTGGTGCGCCGGGATCATAGCCCACCAGGCCTGGCATGCCTGGTACTACGCGGCCCAGCGCCGCAAGACCCGCCCCGCGCCGCCCCTGCCCGGCGAGGCCTATGACCGCAAGGTGGACTCCAACCCCATGCGCGTGGATTATAAGGGCATGGACGCCATACTTTACATGGAGGACAAGGCCTTCGCTTTCCAGCTGGACGTGCTGAAGAAGGTGGGCGCGCCCTCTAAAGAGACCGGCCCGGTGCTGCGCCGCGCCCCGCGCGATTTCTCCGGCGCCCACGACGGCAACTACGAACTGAAACCGTGAACGAGAACCTGCTGCGCCCGGTGAGCATAGGCCCGGTCGCGCTGAAGAACAACCTCGCGCTGGCCCCTATGGCCGGCATCACCAACGCCGCCTTCCGCGTGCTCTGCGCCGAGGGCGGCGCGGGCCTCGTTGTTACCGAGATGGTGTCGGCCGAGAGCCTGAAATACGGCAACAAGCGTTCCTTTAAAATGCTGGAACTGCTGCCCGGGGAGCGCCCGGCCGCGATACAGCTTTTCAGTTCCGACCCCGCCTGCATGGCGCTGGCCGCGATCGAGGCGGAGCGGGCCGGCGCCGACATCGTCGACGTGAACGCCGGCTGCCCGGTGCACAAGATCGTACGCAACGGCGCCGGGGCCGCGCTGATGAGGAAGCCGCAGCTGCTCGCCGACATCATCTCGCATATGGTGAAGGCCGTGAAGGTGCCGGTCACCGTGAAGTTCCGCGTCGGCCTGGAGGCCGGCGAGAACCTGGGCCCGCTGCTGGCCCGCGTCAGCGAGGAGGCCGGCGCCTCGGCCATAACCCTGCACGGCCGCCCGGCCTCGCAGCACCATTCCGGCCCCATAGACCTCGACGCGATGGCGGCCACGGCCGCAGCGGTGAAGATCCCGGTGTTCGGCAACGGCGGCATAGAGAACGCCGCCCACGCCCGGGCCATACTGTCGGCCGGCTGCGCCGGCGTGGGCGTCGGCCGCGCCGCGGTGTTCAACCCGGCCGTCTTCTCCGAGATAGCCGCCGGGCTTTCCGGCTCCGGGGTGGAGGCCGCCTCGCAGGCCTTCCGCATAAAGCTTTTCCTGCGCTTCCTCGAGCTGAACGCCGGCATATACGGCGAGGAGCACGGCCTGGCCCGCGCCCGCAAACTGGTGGGCTACTGGCTCAAGGGCCTGCCCAACGCCAGCGCCGCGCGCGGCTCCTTCATGACGCTCAAGACCCTTAAAGAGGCCAGAGAGCTTTTGATACAATATACGAAGTAAAAGGCGTATTTCACGCCCATGGACACGCTATGACCACCCAGGTAGAAACCCCCGACACGCCGCTGATGCAGCAGTACCAGGCCCTCAAAAGGTCCTACCCGCACGCGCTGCTCTTCTTCAGGCTGGGCGACTTCTACGAGATGTTCCACGACGACGCCAGGACGGCGAGTTCCGTGCTGGGCCTGACGCTTACGGCGCGGCAGGGCGTGCCGATGTGCGGCGTTCCTCACCATTCCGCCTCCAATTATATTTCCCGCCTCCTCGCCGCCGGTCACAAGGTGGCCATCTGCGAGCAGACCGGGCCCGCGGACGGCGAGGCCAAAAAGGCGAAGCTTTTCAAGCGCGAGGTCATACGCCTGATAACCCCCGGCACCGTCGTAGAGGACGAGCTGCTGCGGCCGCGCGCCGCCAACTACCTGGTGGCGCTGCACCTCGACATCGTGGGCTGGGGCCTGGCCTCTTTCGACGCCTCCACCGGGGACTTCCACGCCACCCAGAACTTGAACGACCCCGACCTTTACCAGCTGCTTTCGTTCATCTCCAAGACCGCGCCGGCCGAGATCATCGCCGACTCGAAGACCGTGAAGGAGATACAGCGCCGGGGACTGGACTTCTCGCCGGCCGTGCTGACGGAGTACGTGCGCACCGACGGCGCCGACCCGGCCTGGGCCTCGCAGACCGTGTGGCAGAACCACAAGCTCGCGATGAAGACCGCGCTGAAAGTGACCTCCTACGTCAGGGAGACCCAGCCCGGCCTCAAGGAGGTCTTCGCCCCGGCCTATTACGAACCCTCCAACCGGCTGCAGCTCGACGAGTCCGCTATAAAGACGCTGGAACTGGTGGATTCCCCCGACGGCGACGACAAGAAGACCCTTTGGGGCGTGCTGGACCTGTGCAAAACCTCCATGGGCTCGCGCCTGATGCGGCGCTGGGTGCTGGAGCCCCTCTGCGACATACGCGAGATACAGTCCAGGCAGAACTTCACCGCTTTCCTCGCCGGCAGCCGCGAAGGCCGCGAGCAGCTGGGCGAGATACTCTCCCAGGTGCCCGATATAGAGCGCCTGCTCGGCCGCGTGATAAACCTTTCCGCCTCGCCGCGCGACCTGGCCGCCGTGCGCCGCGCGCTGGCCCAGCTGCCGCGCCTCAAGCTGCTGCTCTCGGGCGCCGGCTTCTTCGAGTGCGCGCCCGAGCTGGCCTCCCGCCTGGACGCCGTCTCGCACGCGCTCAACTCGCTGCGCGGCGCCCTCGAGAAGGCGCTGGCCGAGAACCCGCCCGCGCGCCTCTCCGACGGCGGCGTGATACTGGAGGGCTACAGCCCGGAGCTCGACGAGCTGCGCGCGGTGCGCCGCGACAGCCAGAAGCTCCTGAACGACATCGAGCTGCGCGAGAAGGAAAAGACCCAGATCCCGACGCTGAAGGTCGGTTACAACAGCGTGTTCGGCTACTACATAGAGGTCTCCAAGGCGCAGAGCCACAAGGTGCCGCACTATTTCGTCCGCAAGCAGACCCTCGTCAACGCCGAGCGCTACATCACCGAGGAGCTCAAGACCCTCGAGAACAAGATACTCGGCGCCGAGGAGCGCATGGGCAAGCTGGAGTCGCACCTGTTCGGCGAACTGCGCGAGCGCGTGAAGGCCTCCATCGGCGAGATAAAGGCCTACGCCTCCGGCGCGGCCGAACTGGACGTGTTCTACGCGCTGGCCGAGAGCGCCGTGCGCTGCGAGTTCGTAAAGCCCAGGATCACCTCCGGCGACCTGCTGAAGCTCGAGGAGTGCCGCCACCCCGCGGTGGAGCGCTTCCTGCCCACCGGCACCTTCGTGCCGAACGACCTCGAGATAGGCGGCGAGGATTCCCGCGTCATCATACTGACCGGTCCCAACATGAGCGGCAAGAGCGTGTACCTGCGCCAGGCCGCCGTGGCGGTCATCATGGCCCAGATGGGTTCCTTCGTGCCGGCCCGCGCGGCCGAGATCGGCATCGTCGACCGCATCATGACCCGCATAGGCGCGCAGGACCGCATGGCCCGCGGCGAGTCCACGTTCATGGTGGAGATGAGGGAGACCTCCAACATCATGCGCCTCGCCACGCCGAAGAGCCTGATACTTTTGGACGAGGTGGGCCGCGGCACTTCCACTTTCGACGGCATTTCCATAGCCTGGGCGGTCGTAGAGCACCTCTACAAGCCCGAGGGCGGCCCCAAAGTTCTGTTCGCCACGCACTATTTCGAGCTGACCGAGCTGCCCGAGAAGTTCGCCGGCATAAAGAACTTCAATATAGCGGTGAAGGAATGGACCAACGCCGCCGGCAAGACCGAGGTGGTCTTCCTGCACAAGATCGCCGCCGGCCCCGCCGACAAATCCTACGGCATACACGTGGCCCAGCTGGCCGGCCTCCCGGACGCGGCCATACAGCGCGCCCGCGAGATCCTGAACACGCTGGAGACCAAGGGCGAGATAAAGGTGGAGTCCGGCGACGAGAACCAGACCCCGCTCCTGCCCATCTTCTCCGGCCACCCCGTGCTGGACGAGATAAAGATGTGCGACACCGACAACATGACCCCCATACAGGCCCTGTCGGCCATCGGCGACTGGAAGAAGCGCCTGAAATAGCCCGCCCGGCCGCTTCCTTTTGGGCCTATAAAATAGGCGGACCTTCGGCTCATGGCGGTTCCGGAGCAAAAGGCTATAATATACTCATCCTGGGGAGGATCGATGTTCAATTATCCGGTAATTTCAGCTCTTGTCATTCTGATCGGCTGCTCTTCGGCCAGCGCTTTCGACCTTGAAAGCGCCGGGCGTTCCTCGCTGCCGCCTTTCGCCGCCGCCGAGCCGTCCAGGCCGGCGCCGGTGACGCCGCCCGGCGTCACCATAGCGAACTATACCACCGACGAGACCTTCACCTTCGAGGACCAGGCCAAAGCCGGCCTGGCCGCGCGCGAGGCGCAGCTCAAGGCCGCGGGGATAACCACCCTGGGCGGCCGCGTGGTGGAAAGCGGCAACGACTACAGCTTCGTCATAGACTATCTCCCGACGGTGAAGGGGAACCAGGCCCTGCCCCCCGCCGTGATAGCCGACACCTATAAGAACGGCGCCTCCTACTGGCGCGAGGCCGACGCCCAGGCGGCCATGAAAACCTGCGCCGCCAACTTCAAGGCGGCCAAACTCGCGGTCCTTGGTTCTTACGTCTTCGACGCCGGCGGCGACAACGCCTTCGCGGTGGACTACCTGCAGAAGGACGTGCTGCGCCCCGCCCAGCAGTACGACGTGAAGTTCATGACCTATACCGGCGGCAAGTTCACCTTCGAGAGCGGGGCCGAGAAGGCCGTGCCCTCCTACCTTTCGCTGTTCAAGACCGCCGGCGTGCCGGCCATACGCGCAAAAGCCGTGGCCCGCCCCGACGGGGATTATGCGGTGATGGTGGAATACCCGGTGAAGACCGGCCGCGGCGGCCCCCGCCCGCAGTATGCCGTGAACCGCTACGATTCCCGCGAGACCTTCACCTTCGAGAAGGACGCCCTGGCCGCCTCCTCGGCCCGCCTGCCAGCCTTCGGCAAGGCCGGCGCGGCCCCGCTGTCCGCGGTGGTGCGCCCCGAGGGCAACGACTTCTCCTTCAGCGTGGACTACCTTGTTGAGAACATCTACCAGCAGGGCGGCGCCATCCCTTCCATAGCCGTGCAGAACTACCAGGCCCCCGAGACCTTCACCTTCGACCACGAGGCCAAGAAGGCCATGGAAGCCAAGGCCGCCTCCTTCAACGCCGCCGGCATGGGCGTTATCGGCTCGGCCCTAACCGGTTCGCTCGGCAGCTTCAGCTATACGCTGGACTACATAGTGAAGGCCGGCCAGGGCCAGGCCGCTCCCCAGCACCCCTATTGAGGCCCGGCCTCGATAGGCGACGAAGATCCCGGGCCCGCGCCCGGGATTTTTTTCGCCCCGCGGCGTCCAACAATTGTAAAATCATGATATGCCGGAAATAAAAGTCCTTCCCGAGGAAGTGGTCTCCAAGATAGCCGCCGGAGAGGTGATAGAGCGCCCCGCCTCCGTGCTCAAGGAACTCGTCGAGAATTCCCTCGACGCCGGCGCAACTCGTATAGAGGTGGAGATACGCAAGGCGGGCCGCGGCCTGATACGCGTGCACGACGACGGGCGCGGCATGGGCCGCGAGGACCTGCGCCTCGCCCTCGGCCGGCACGCCACCAGCAAACTCAACGTTTTCGACGACATCTATTCGCTGGCCACCTTCGGCTTCCGCGGCGAGGCGCTGTATTCCATCTTCGCCGTGTCGCGCCTCAAGATGACCTCCTGCCTCGCAGGCGCTGATTCCGGCTACAGCCTGGAGGGCGAGGGCGGCCGCGTTACCGCCGAGCTGCCCGCCCCGCCGGTGAAGGGCACCACCATAGAGGCCGCCGACCTTTTCTTCAACACCCCGGCCCGCGCCAAGTTCATGAAGAGCGACGCCGCCGAGCGCGCCCAGCTCATAAAGGTGGTGGAGGAGGCCGCGCTGGCCAACCCCGGCGCCGCCTTCCGCCTGGTGATAGACGGCAGCGAGCTCCTGAACCTCCCCGTGCTGCCCGGCGGCATGATGGAGAACCTCAAGAACCGCGCCGCCGCCGTCTTCGGGAAAAGCGTTTACGGCGGCATGGCCGCCATAGAGGCCAGGGGCGAAGGCATAGCCGTATACGGCCTGGTGTCCCGGCCCGACGCGCTGGCCGCCACCCGCGTGAACCAGCATTTCTTCGTGAACCGCCGCCCGGTGGCCTCGCCGCTCATAAGGCAGGCGCTGTACCGCGGCTACGCCCATATGCTCACCGGCCGCCACCCGGCCTGCGCCCTCTTCGTGGAGCTGGACCCCGCCTCTTTCGACGCCAATATACACCCGCAGAAGCGCGACGTGAAATTCTCGTCGGAGAACGAGGTGTTCAAGGCCGTCTCCAACGCCGTTTACGCCGAGCTGCTCAGCAAGCAGACCGCCAGCGTGCGCATGGACGAGCGGGGCGGCGCCCCCGCCTTCTCCGCGCCCGACGTGCCGGCCTACCGCGCGCCGCAGCCGGCCGCCTCCGCCCCGTCGGCGGAGACCGCCTCCCTTTTTGATAACCCTTCCGCCGCGGCCGAGCCGGCCCCGGCGCCTTTCGCCGCCGCGCCGCAGGCCTTCGACTGGCGCGGCGAGGACCTTTCCTACATCGGTCAGCTGGCCAAGAGCTACCTGCTCTTCGACTGCGCCGCCGGCCTGCTGGTGGTGGACCAGCACGCCGCGCAGGAGCGCATACTCTTCGAGAAGTACCTCGACGAATTCTCCAAGGGCGCCATAAAGGTGCAGCCGCTGCTGGTGCCGCTGGAGGCCGAACTCTCGCGCTCGCAGATGGAGACCGTGCTGAAGTGGCACGACTGGCTGAAAGAGGCCGGCTTCGAACTGGACCAGCGCGGCCCGACGGTGGCCCTCTTGCGCGCGGCCCCGGCCCTGTTCTATTTCACTCAGACCGCCTTCGCCGAGTTCCTGGGCTACCTCTCCGAGGTGCTCGGGGACCCGGGCAAGGCCGCCGAGGACATGAAGCGCAACATCGTCGCCACCATGGCCTGCAAGAAGTCCATAAAGGCGCACGATTTCGTGAAGCCGCAGGAGGCCATGCGCCTGATGGAGGACCTGAAGCGCGCGAAGGACGGCTTCCACTGCCCGCACGGGCGGCCCACCCTCTTCCACCTTTCCGGCGGCGACATAGCCCGCCGCTTCCAGCGCGGGGGTGCGGTATAATCCTCTCCGACGAAAGGCTGATAGCCTTCTGCCGCGGCCTCTCCGGCGCCGTGAAGGCCGGCCTGCCGCTCAGCTCGGCCTTCGAGACGCTGGCCAAGTCGCGCCATCACGGCCGGCACGTGAAACGCGCCGCGGCGCTGGTGGCCGGCGGCACGCCCATGCACGAGGCCCTCTCCGCGCAGGGCTGCTTCCCGCCGGTGCTGCTGGCCCTGCTGAGGGCCGGCGAAGAGAGCGGCAAGATAACGGATTTCCTGGACCTGTACGCGGACTGCCTCGACGTGAGGCTGGAGTTCGGCCGCCGCCTGAGGCGCGCGCTTGTTTACCCGGCCGCGGCCGTGATAGCGGCCATGCTGCTCTTCGCCGTGTTCCTGGTCTTCGCCCTGCCGGCCGTCACCGCGCCGCTGCGCGAGGCCGGCGTGGCCGTGGCCGAACCTGCCCGGCTGCGGGCCGCGCTGAATTTCATGAAGGCCGATTGGCCGGCCCTGCTGGGCGGCGCGGCGGCCGCGCTGCTGCTGTTCCGCTTCATCCTGCGCAGTTCCCCGGCGCGCAAGGCGCTGGCCCTGGCCGGCCACTGGCTGCCCGGCTTCCGTTACGCGCTGGAACAGGGCCGCCTTTCCAATACCTACACCACGATAGGCCTGCTCTTGAAGGCCGGCCTGCCGCTGGGCGCCATGATGGAAGTGATGAAGCAGTTCGCGGCCGACGACCCGGTGGACCTGCGGCGTTTCAGGCGCGCCGAGGCTGTTTTCTCTTCGGGCCGCAGCTTCAGCGAGGGCATAGCCCCGCTGATGCCGGAAGGTGACAGGCAGGGCCTCGAGATGGCCGAGAAGGCCGGCTGGCTCGACGACACCATGCTGCGCCTTGGCAAGGCGGCGCAGGCCCGCCACCTGCACAGGCTGAAGATCGTCTCCAATGTTTTCAAGATAGCCGTTATAGCTTCGCTCGCGCCGCTGTGCTTCCTGATGCTGGCGCTGATGCTCAAGCAGGTTTTCTCGGCCCTTACCGCGGCCAACGGCCGGGCGGCCGAGGCCCCGGCGGCGTTGCCGTCGCCGGTATTGCTGAAGGAAGCCACCGCCTATGCCCCGGCGGAAAGCTCCGCCGATTTCAACAGCCGCGAGGGCGCGCGCATAGCCGAATTGATGAGGGCGCAGGGAGCGCCTGTGCAGCCTGCCTCTAAAAGTTCCTCGCTCCCCAAATTGAAGCCGGTGACCGGCATAAAACGCCTGTCCATCGGCGGCTCCGGCGGCGTGCAGCCTACCGGCATACAGCCCACCGACGTAAGCCGCTAGGCCGGCTTCCTCACGAAGTGCGGCATTTCCAGTGGTATCTCCATCGATATCTCGACGAGGCCGGCGGGTTTGCCGTCCTTCAGCCACGGCGTCTGGTAGATCAGCTTCTTCACGCCGTTCTTCTCTATGGTGTAGGCGTTGGTGTAGGGCTTCTCCAGCATGCCCTTGAGCTTGGTCTTCGCCGGCTCGGGGTGGCAGTCCAGCAGGTTCTTCCCTATGAGCGAGCCGCCGCCGCTCCTGGCGAAGGTGGCGGCCGACTTGGCGTTCATCTCCAGGATCTTTCCATCGGCGTCGCAAACGGTTATGGCGAAATTAACTCCGTCCTTCCAGTTTTCCATATAGTCTCCTGCTCTTTCCCCCGCCTATATTATAAAATATGCCTATGCAGGATTCCCCTTTCATGAAGCTGGTCTCCGGGCGCCGCAGCGTGCGCAAGTACAAGGCCGCGCCCGTGGAACGCGAGAAACTCGAGTTCTGCCTCGAGGCCGCGCGGCTGGCGCCCTCGGCCTGCAACTCGCAGCCCTACAAGTTCCTCGTCCTCGACGACAAGGAGCTCAAGGACAAGTTCTGCGCCGCCGCCTTCGGCGGCATCTATTCCCCCTGCAAGTTCGCCGCGGCCGCGCCGGCCCTTGTGCTGGTGCTGGCCCGCCAGGGCAAACTGATGGCCTTCATGGGCAACCAGGTGCAGCACACCAATTTCCGCCTGGTGGACATAGGCATAGCGGCCGAGCATTTCGTGCTGGCCGCCGCCGAGCAGGGGCTGGGCACCTGCTGGGTGGGCTGGTTCGACGCCAAGGCCGGCGCCAGGGCCCTGGGCCTGTCCGGCGAGAAGATAGAGATGGTGATCCCCGTGGGTTACCCGGACGAGGCGCCCGCCGCCCGCCCGCGCAAGCCCGCCGACGAGATACGCAGCTACGACAAAATATGAGAAAGATCTTCCTCCTTACCGCCGTTCTCTGCCCGCCGTCTTTCTGCCTCGCCGCGCAGGACTGCGCCAAGAACGCCGAAGCCTGCTCCGCTTCCTCTACCCGCGCCGTGCCGGCCTCGCCTTTCCTGGCTGCTTCCCGCGCCGCGGCCCAGGCCCCGGCGCCGGCGGCCAAGCCCGCGGCGCAGGCCGTTAAGCCGGCGGCCGCCGAAGCCAAGCCCGCCGTTGCGGCGGTTCCCGCCGCCGAAAACGCGGTTCCCGCCCCGGCCGAAGCCCCGGTGCAGTCCGCGCCCGCCATGCCAGGCATGTCCAGTCCCGCCTGGCTGCTCTTCGTCATAGGCGGCGTGGCCGGCCTCTACTTTTACCTCCGCTCCGGTTCCAGGAGGGGCAAGCGTAAATGACCGTGGATTATTCCAGCTTCGCCAAAGCCTCGACCCTTATACACCTTTTCCAGGGCATAGCCCTGATAGGTCTGGGCGCGGCCGAGGCTTATGCGCTGGATAATCCGGGGCGTAAGGCTCCCCTTTTCTCCGCGCTGCTGCTGGCCGCCTGCGGCGCCGCCGGCGTGGTTGCCGTGCTGGCCCTGCCCGGCGGCTGGAGCCTGGAACAGCTGGGCGTGGCGCTTAACCTGCGCCGCGGTTTCTATCTTTTCATAGCCTTCTCCTGCCTGTTCTGCGCCGCCGGCTTGAGCCGCGTCACGCAGACGGCCATAGGCCGCGACGGCGGCGGCTGGCGCAACCTTTTCCTGCTGCTGCTGGCCGCGGCCGGCGCCCTGTATTTCCTGCTGGCCTGGCGCGTCAACGTCGAAGTGCGCCGCGAGGTGCTGGTGCTGCATTCGGCCATGGGCGTCACCCTGCTGCTGGCCGTGGCCGCCAAGGCCGCGCATATAATAACCGGCCGCCGCCGCCTGCATATAGCCTGGGCGGTGCTGCTCCTGGTCACCGGCCTGCAGCTGGCCACCTACAGGGAGAAGCGCGAAGCTTTTGAGATAAGGCTGATAACCATGCAGGCCGGCCCGCAGAACGGGCTGCCCCCGGCTAAAGCCATTGATGCGACCACTGCTGATAAAGAACGGCCTCGCCGTTGACCCGTCGGGCGAAGCCCGGCGCGACCTGCTGCTGGAAGGCGGCAAGGTCACCCTTCTCTCCCCCAAAATAGAACCCCCGCCCGGCTGCGAAGTGTTCGACGCGGCCGGCATGTGGGTTTTCCCCGGCTTCGTGGACCTGCACGTGCACGCGCGCGAGCCCGGCGGCGAGGCCGCCGAGACCATGGCCACGGCCGCGGCATCCGCGGCGGCCGGCGGCGTCACGTCGATACTGCTGATGCCCAATACCAGCCCGGCGATGGACAGCCCGGCGCTGCTGAAAAAATATTCGGCTAAAGCCGCCCGTTGCCCGGTGAACGTCTACCTCTCCGCCGCCGCCACCAGGGGCCGCGCCGGCCGCGCCCCGGCCCCGCTGGCAGCGCTGAAGCGGGCCGGCGCCAGGGCCTTCACCGACGACGGGACCTCCATAAACCCTTCCCTCCTTCCGGGGCTCATAAGGACGGCGGCGGCTTTGGGCCTGCCGCTGATGGACCACCCCGAGGACTTCTCCGTGACCGGCCCCGGCGTGGCCGCCCCCGGCGCCGCGCGCAGGCTGGGCTTGGCGCCCATACCGCCGGAGGCCGAGGAGTTCGCCGTGCTGCGCGGCCTGCTGGCGGCCGCGGCCAACGGCCCGCTGCATTTACAGCATCTGAGCCTGGCCTCGTCGGCCGGCCTGCTGCGCCGGGCCAAGGCCCTGGGCTGGCCGGTCACCGCCGAGACCTGTCCGCATTATTTCGCCCTCTGCGACCGCGACATTAAGAGGGACGACGCGAATTTCAAGATGAAGCCGCCGCTGCGCGCCGCCGCCGACCGCGCGGCCCTGCTGCGGGCCATCGCCGACGGCACCATAGACGCCATAGCCACCGACCACGCCCCTCACGAGGCCCGCCTGAAAAAGGCCGGCTTCGCCGCCGCGCCTTTCGGCATAATCGGTCTCGAGACGCTGGCCCCGCTCTGCGTGACGCGGCTGGTGCTGGCGCGCCGCATAAGCCGCGTGCGCCTGGCGCAGCTGCTGTCCGGCAACCCCGCGCGGATACTCGGCCTCGCCGGCAAGGGCTCGCTCAACCCCGGCTCCGACGCGGACATTACCGTAATAGACCCGCGCCGCCTGCGCCGCGTGCCGTCCGGCTTCGTTTCGAAGTCGGCCAATTCCCCTTTCATCGGCCTGCCGCTGCGCGGCTGGCCGGCGCTCACCGTCGCAGGCGGGCGCATAGTGTTCCGTGCCGGAGGGACGGTTTAGTAGAATAAAGACAATGGGATTCCTCTACCGCAAACTCATAAGGCAGCTGCTGTTCCGTTTCAACCCCGAGCTCATGCACGACCTGGCCATAAAAAGCGCCAAGGCCGCGCAGAAATTGCCGCCGGCCGGCATGGCCGCCAGGCTGCTCACCAAGGCCAAGGATCTGCCGCTGACCGTGGCCGGCATAAAGTTCCGCAATCCCATAGGCCTCGCGGCCGGCTTCGATAAGAACTGCGAAGCCGCGCGCTTCCTCTCCCAGCTGGGCTTCGGCTTCCTCGAGCTGGGCACCGTCACCTTCCGCCCGCAGCCGGGCAACCCCAAGCCGCGCGTCTTCCGCCTGCGCGAGCAGGGCGCCATCATAAACCGCATGGGCTTCAATAACGCCGGGGCCTGGGAGGCCGCGCGCTCGCTGGAGCGGCTGCTGCCGCTGCCCATCCCCGTCGGCATCAGCATAGGCAAGAACGCCGACTGTTCCATAGAGGACGCGCCGAAGAACTACCTGGAAGCCCTGCGCGTGATGTATCCCTACGGCGATTATTTCGCGGTGAATATCAGTTCCCCGAACACCCTGCAGCTGCGCTCGCTGCACGGCGGTGACAAGCTGCGCCGCCTCGTCGAGCCGATGCTGGACCACGCGGCCGGCCAGAAACAGCGCAGGCCTTTCTTCGTGAAGATAGCCCCGGACCTGGAGGAGCGCGACCTCGAGGCCGCCACATCCCTGGCCGCCGAGCTGGGCTTCGGCCTGATAGCCACCAATACCACCGTCAGCCGCCAGGCCGTGCCGGCCCGCTGGCAGTCCTACGAGGGCGGCCTCAGCGGCCGGCCGCTGCGCGAGATCTCCAACGCCATGCTGGCCCGCACCGCGGAGCTCTCCGGCGGCCGCATTCCCATCATGGGATCGGGCGGCGTGATGGACGGCGAGACGGCGCTGGAGAAACTGCGGCTGGGAGCGGACCTGGTGCAGGTCTATTCCGGCCTCATATACGGCGGGCCTTTCCTGGTGAAGGAAATACTGGACTACCTGGCCAGGCACAACTGGCAGCCGCGCCGCCATTAAGGCTTTATGTCAAAAACCGAACTCATAGCAGCCTTGGACGTGCACACCCTCAAGGCCGCCCAGTCCCTTATGGACAAGCTGGACGGCGCAGTGAAGTACTACAAGGTGGGTTCCGCGCTGTTCACCGCCGAGGGCCCCGCGGCCGTCGACCTGGTGCATAAGCGCGGCGGCAAAGTGTTCCTGGACCTGAAGTTCCACGATATCCCCAACACCGTGAAGAGCGCGGTGAAGAACGCCGGCGCGATGGGAGTCTACTCGGTGTCGCTGCACCTCTCCGGCGGCGCCGAGATGCTGAAGGCCTGCGCCGAGCTCGAGAAGCGGCCCAAGCTCTGGGGCATCACGGTGCTCACCAGCTTCGACGAGTATAATCTTTTCCGCGCGGGTTTCCGCTGCGGCATCACGAAGACCGTGAAGATGCTGGCCGGGCTCGGCCTCGCCAACGGCGCCGACGGCGTGGTGTGCTCGCCGCTCGAGGCCCCGGTGCTGAAGAAGCTTTACGACGGCAAACTGACGCTGGTGACGCCGGGCATAAGGCCGGCCGCGCTCGGCGACGACCAGAAGCGCGCCGTAACCCCCGCCGAGGCGAAGGCCGCCGGCGCCAATTTCATAGTGGTGGGCAGGCCCATCATAGAGGCCAAGGACCCGGCCGCGGCGGCCGCCGCCGTGCTGAAGGAGCTCAAATGACCGCCATCCCCGAAGCCGAGCTGAAGGCCTACCTCTCGTCGAGCGGCGCCTTCCTCGACGGGCATTTCCTGCTCTCCTCGGGCCTGCACAGCCCCAACTACGTGCAGTGCGCGCTGGCGCTCAAGGACCCGGCCTGGGCCGGCCGCATGGGCGCGGCCCTCGTATCGGCATGGAAGGGTCCGAAGCCGGACCTGGTGCTTTCCCCGGCGATGGGCGGGCTCATCATAGGCCACGAGGTGGCCCGCGCCTTCGGCGTGGACTTCCTTTTCACCGAGCGCGAGAACAACGTGATGACCCTGCGCCGCGGCTTCGCGCTGAAGCCGGGCCAGAAACTGATCATCGTCGAGGATGTTTTTACCACCGGCAAGAGCACGCTGGAGACGGCCGCGGTGGCCGGCGGGCGGGGCGCCGTGGTGATAGGCGCGATGTCCGTGATAAACAGGATGGGGAGCAAGGCCCTGCCTTTCCCGTCGGAGAGCCTGCTGAAGCTGGACCTGACCGCGCTGCCTGCGGAACAATGCCCGCTCTGCCGCGCCGGTTCGCCGGTGGTGAAGCCCGGTTCCAGGAAATTCTAGATCAGAAACCCGACAGGACGGGGCCCAGCGCCTCGTAGAGCCACATGAACCTGTCGAAGAAGAGCAGCACGCCGGCCGCGGCTATTACCGCGCCGGCGGCTATCTCCACCCAGCGCAGGGCGCCGCGGAAGCGGGCCATCAGCGCAAAGAACCTCGCCGTAAGCAGCGCCGCTATGATGAGCGGCAGTCCCAGGCCGGCCGAATAGGCCAGCAGCAGGGCCACGCCCTTGGCCGCGGTGCCGGACACCGCCGCCATGCCCAGTATCACGGCCAGTATGGGCCCTATGCAGGGCGACCAGCCCAGCGCGAAAGCGAAACCCATCAGGAAGGAGCCGGCCGGCCCCTGCGCGAAGCCGCGCAGCGAGAAGCGCTTCTCGTAATTCAGGAAGCCGAGGCTGAAGAGGCCGGTCATGTGCAGGCCCAGCAGGGTCATGGCCGCGCCGAACACCTTCATCAGCAGCGCCTTGTGCGCCGCCAGCAGGTCGCCCACGGCCGAGGCCGCGGCGCCCAGCAGGGCGAAGGCCAGCGAGAAACCGGCTATGAAAATGGCCGCGTTCATCACCACGCGGCGGGTCATCACCTTCGGGTCACCCTTCACCAGCTCGCCGGCCGAGAAGCCGGAGAGCATGGAAAGGTAGGCCGGCAGCAGCGGCAGTATGCAGGGCGAGAAGAAGGAGGCCGCGCCGGCCCCGAAGGCGGCTATGAACTGTCCCATTATTTTTTTGCCGGCTTGGCCGGGGCCGGCGCTATGGCCGCCGCGCCCTTGAGCTCTATCCTGAATATGTCCAGGCCGCCCCAGGCGCCGCTCTGCAGCAGGAAGAAAACTGGCAGTTTCTTGCCGGCCGCGTCCTTGAACGTGGCCTTTACGCGCTTGGCGCCGCCTTCTGCGCCGGCGGCCTTCGGTTCCACCGACAGGAGCTCCAGCTTCAGCACCTTTCCGGTGGGCTTGTCCTCAAGAAGGAAAGAACCTTTCAGCTGTATGTCCTTCTTTATATAGTCGGTGACGAAGTCGGCCAGGTCCTCGTCGCTCTCCTGCACCACCGGCTGCTCCTCGTCGTCGGCGCCGTTCACGGCGTCGGTGGAGACGGCGGTCTCGGAGAAGCCCTCGTCCTCGTAGGCGGCGGCCGCCGGCCAGGCCAGGCCCAGCAGCAGCGCCGCGGCGAATATCCCCTTCATTTTCCCCCCTTCGAATGGCGCACTATCTTCATCGGCTCTTTCTTCAGCGGCGGCCAGTCGGCCTTCTCGACGAGGCCCATCACGGTGTCCCAAAGCCCCTGGCTCTTCAATATCAGGTCGCAGACCTCGCGCACGGCGCCGGCGCCGCCTTCCTTGGACGTAACGAAATGGGCGGCCGCCTTCACCTCGGGCAGGGCGTTGGCCGGCGCGCAGGCGAGGCCGGCCTTCTTCAGCACCGGTATGTCGGTCCAGTCGTCGCCCATGTAGGCCACGTTCTCCGGCTTCAGGCCGGTGTCGGCCAGGATCTTCTCCAGCGGGTCCAGCTTGGAGACGAAGCCCTGGTAGGCGTAGCGCATGCCGAGGCCGCCGGCGCGCTCCTCGGTGCCGGGCGACTCGCGGCCGGTTATCACGCCGGTGATGATCCCGAACTGGTTCATCAGGCGCAGGCCTATGCCGTCGAGGGCGTGGAAGCCCTTGAACTCCACCATTCGCCCGTCGTGGCCGGGGATATAGTACAGCTTCCCGTCGGTCAGCACGCCGTCCACGTCCATCAGGAATATCTTTATGCCGGCCGCCCTCGCGGCCGCGTTCTCGTTCTTGGTCATGATCTTGTCTTCCATTTGGCCGCCAGGGCCAGCTCGGCTTTGCGCGCGGCGTAGTTCTTCGGCGCCGGGCCGGTATAACTGAACATATACCAGTTTATGGTCTCCTCCAGCCAGGCGGAGGCCGGCGTGGCGCGCCAGTCCAGTTCCTTCTCGGCCTTGGACACGTCCAGCACGAAGTCGCCGGCCATGGAGAAAGGCGAGGCCTCGAAGTCGAAGCCGTTCTCCTTGAGCCAGCGGTAGTCCGGGTAGAGTATCTCGGGCTCGCGGTGCATGACGCGCGCCGAGAGTTTCACGAAATCGTCCAGCGTCAGCGTTTCCGCCCCGCCGATATTGTAGGTCTTGCCGTACGGGGCCTCGGAGAGCAGCAGCGCCTCGAAGGCCCGCGCCATATCCCTGGAGAAAATGAAGCGGTTCGCGAAGGCGAAGCCCGGCAGGAACAGCGGGCCGCCGTCGGCCAGGCGCAGCCAGTAGGAATAGGCGCGCAGCGTGGGGTCGTTGGGGCCTATCACGGCGGGCGGGCGCAGCACGGCGGCGGGGAAGCGCCGCTCCAGGAAAGCCCCCAGGAAAACGCGTTCGGCGGCGTACTTGCCTATGCCGTAGGCGTATTTCTCCTTCAGCGGCTCCTTCAGGCGCAGCAGGTCGGTCTGGTTCTCGCGGAAAGGCGAGGCCGCGCCCTCGAAAAGCGGGTACACGGAGGCCGAGGAGGTGAAGATATAAAGCCCGGTGCGCCCGTTGAAGACCCTTACGGCCTTCTCGGCGTCCTCGGCGCTGTAGCAGATATTGTCTATCACCGCGTCCCACTGCTCCACCGCCATGCGGGCCAGGTCTATCTCCACGCCGCGGTCGCCGCGGGCCTGTTTCACGTCGAGCGGCAGGCCGTCGGCCGGGCAGCGGCGCGAGAAGACGGTGACGTCGTGGCCGGCCTTGAAAAGCCGGGCCGCCGTTTCCCGGCCGAAATAGCCGGTGCCGCCGAGTATGAGTATCTTCATCTTCGCCAAATAGTATATAAATTTTCTCCCCCGCGCCACGCGGCGCGGTTTTAGGTATAATTGCGCTATGGAAAATTCCTTCTACGAGGATATGAGACGCATGTTCGGCGAAATAGCCGCTAAAGGGGGCTCGATGGAAAAAGACCTTATGGGAAAAATGCTGGCGCCGCTGGTGGTGCTCGGCGTGGTGCTGGCCGGTTTTATGTCGTTCTTCATAGTTTCTCCGGGCGAGGTGGCCATAAAGACCCGCCTGGGCGCCATAGTGGACTCCTACAGCGAGGGCCTGCATTTTAAGCTGCCGCTGATAGAGACCATCACCCGTTTCCCTATACAGATACAGCGCGCCGACATCCGCACGCAGGCCTTCTCGAAGGACCTGCAGACCATGACCTCGCACCTGGTCATCAACCACCGCATACAGAAGCAGACCGCGGTCAGCATCTACCGCAACCTCGGCAAGGACTACGTGGCCTCCGTCGTGGACCCGATGACGCAGGAGATGTTCAAGGCCATAGCGGCCAAGTACTCGGCCGACAGCATCATAGCCAACCGCGCGGCGCTCGTTGAGGAGCTCAACGCCGTCGTCAAGCAGAAGCTGCTGGAGAAGGAGATCGTGGTCACCGACATCTCCGTCGTGGACCTGGACTTCACCGACCAGTTCCTGAAGGCCGTGGAGGACAAACAGGTGGCCGAGCAGCAGGCCAAGATGTCCGAAAAGCTCGTCGAGAAGGCCAAGAAGGACGCCGAGCAGACCATAGCCAAGGCGCGCGCCGAGGCCGAGTCCCTGAAGATGCAGCGCGAGGCGGTCACCCCGTCGCTGATAGAGCTGCGCAAGGTGGAGGCGCAGATAAAGGCCATAGAGAAGTGGAACGGCGTCCTGCCCGGCTACGTGGGCGGCGGCGTGCCTTTCGTCTCCATCGACAAGAAATAGGCGGCGTTTTTACGACGGAGAGGCCCGGGCGACCGGGCCTTTTCTTTTCCCCCCTCACGGTCTTTGTATAATTCCTTTATGAACCCTCTGCTCTCCTCCGGGGCTTTCTTCGCCCTGCTGGGCCTGGCCGCCCGCTGGCTGGCTCTTCGTTTCTCCCTCGACGCCGCCGGTTCCTTCGCCAACGGTTCGCTGTGGGCCGGCCTGCTGCTGATGGCGCTCTCGTCCTTCGCGGACCCTCGGCGGGAGAAGTCCGCCGGCCCGGCCCGGGCCAAGACCGACCCTTTGGACGCCATAATGCCCATCGGTTTCCAGGCCTCCTTCGCGCCTCCCGCCGCGCCCGGCTGGATGCTGATCCCCGCCGGCGCCGCCGCCGGCCTGGGCATGCTGATACTGATGATGGCGTCCGACGGTAATACGCCGGTGATGCGCCTCGGGGTGTCCATATTTTTCGGCGGGTTGTCCTTTATGGCCGGCTCCTACCTGGCCTATGCCTCGGCGGCCGCCAGGCGCAATTTCTGGCGGGCTTTCGTGGCCCTGGGCGGCTTTCTGCTCGTCGTGGGCGCCATATTTACCGGGGTGCTCATCGCCGCGGGCGGTATAGAAGGGCCCGGCGTGCCCTATTATGGCGGTCTGGGTATACTGGCGCTGATCGGAGGTCTTGGCGCGGCCTATTACGGCCTCAAATTCCAGCAAAGCTCCGAGGGGCTGGCCATCGGCAAGGCCCTGGGCTTCGCCGACGCCGACGGACAGGTCTCCGGCGACGGGGAGTACGACTCAAAGGGCATGTCCAACGGCCTGGAGACTCTTCTCGACGTGGAGCAGCGCCCCGGCGGGCGCAACAGTTCCCCCTCCTTCGTGTTCAAGGTGCTGTGCCGCTGCGGGAATTCCCGCGGCCTGGCTCTTTCGGTGCGGCGCAGCGGCCTGCTTTCCGTTCTCCCCTCTTCCGACGGGCTGCAGCCGGTCGAGGGGTTGAGTTATTGGGGCGGTTACTCGCTGCGCGCTTCCCAGCCCGAGCTCGCCGCCGGCCTGCTGGCCGAGGCTCGCCGGCCCGGGGATGTCTTTAATGCCGCCGCTGGCTTTAGCGAGCTTACTCTTAAGGATGGCGATATGGAGTTCACGTTCGCCGGGGACGGCTATATAGAACTGGACTATGCCAAGAGGGTTGTTGGCGAGGCTTCTTTGTTTGCTTCTAAGTTTCGCTAACATTATCCACAACTTACTAACATTTATCCACCGTGGAAATGTTGGTCTTGATATTTACTGAAATATCTTGTAATATTTAATAAAGGTTTTAATATATTTACATAATTAATACATATATTGATAAAATGAATATTCCTGTTAAATGCCCCTGTTGTCATGGAAAGTTGTTAGTTACTGAATTCAGCTGCCCGGATTGCAAAACTACTATAAAAGGCAATTTTGAATTGCCGGCCGTGGCCGGTCTTGAAGCCGAAGAAGAGGCTTTTGTGAACGTATTTTTGGCGGCCAAGGGGAATATAAAGGAAGTGGAGCGCAGGCTGGGTGTATCTTATCCCACGGTTAAGGCCAGGCTGGAGGCCGTGCTGAATAAGCTTGGCCTCGGGGCCATGCAGGCCGAAACCAGGCGCCGCCGGCTTGAAATATTGGAGCGTCTGGAGCGGGGGGAGATCGGAGCCCGGGAAGCGGCTGCCCAGCTGAAAGCCCTGGAAGCCTAGGAGAGGGAATGGAAGAGGAAAAGCTCAAGATCCTGGAACTGCTGGAGAAAAAGAAGATATCCCCCGAGGATTCCCTTTTGCTGCTGGAAGCCGTTGGCGCCGGGTCGGACCGACGGGAGATGGAGCGTTTTTTGCGCTTGCGCGTCTATGAAGGGGGGGATTCGCCGAGGGTGAACATCTCGGTGCCGCTGGACTGGGCCAAATACCTGGCGCCGCTGATAGACGGCAAGATAAGAGCCCGGCTGGCCGCCAAGGGACAGACGGTGGACATGGCCAAAATGCAGGCCGCCATAGAGTTGGCCGAACCGGCCACCCTTTTGTCTGTTCAAGACGGCAAAGACCGCCTCGAGATCTTTATAGAATAATTAGGGGACGCTGCTCGATAACTCGATTATTGTTTTCACGTGAAAACAGACCCCCCCCTGAAAATACCATGAAGAGCCGCCGCCCCTGAAAAAGGGGCGGTTTTTCTTTATAGGCAGGCGAATTTGTGGAATATTGGCTGATTTTTAACATTTTGGCTGTTCGCGGGGGCCGGAGGGGGACTGGCGGCGGGCCTGGGCGGAGGATGTTCTGGGGCAGGGTGTTACGGGCGTATTGGCGGATGTTTTCGGGTGAAAGTCTGGCCTGTCCCAAAATACCATGAAGAGGCGCCGCCGGTGAAAAAGCCGGTATTTATTCCCCTAGTGGTTGAATTCGCTGAATTTGGCCTGATTTTGGCCTTTGGGATTGCCGGTTGGGAAGGCAGGCGCACCTGCCGCCCATGAGCCTGCGCTGCGGGGCGGAGTACCTGGCGGGCTATGGGGTTTGAAGTGGCCCGCTTGGTTGTCGTCGCGCGGTGGCGGCTGAGTGGATCCTGGGGCGCCGGGAGGGCGATGTTTTCACGTGAAAACAGGTCCCCTTTCCTTATATATAGGCTTTCTTTGAATATTGGCTGGCCTTGGCTGTTGTTTGACTGGCCAATCTCCGGGTTTCAGCATATACAGACGTTCTTAGCCGCAGCGTATGTTTTCACGTGAAACATCATTGATTGACTTGTTCCCATATAAACTAATAAAATTAAGGCAGGGAAGTTTTCACGTGAAAACATCGGGAACGGAGAATATATGGCGGAAATAGTATCCATAGCTAACCAGAAGGGCGGTGTGGGTAAGACCACTACGGCCATAAACCTGGCGGTTGCCCTGGCCGCTTTCGACTACGAGACCCTCCTTATAGACTTCGATCCCCAGAGCAACTCCACCTCTGGCTTGGGCGTGGACATAACCAAGAACAACAAGAACATCTACGACGTGCTCTGCGGCAAGGCGCCCGTCGAGACGGCCATACACCAGACTTCCGTAGAGTGGCTCGACATCGTTCCCACCAGCCATAACCTGGCCGGCGCCGAGATAGAACTGGTCAGCGAGTTCTCCCGCGAGTCCGTGCTGAAGCGTTCCCTCGACAGGGTGCGCGATATGTACAAGTTCATCATCATAGACTGCCCGCCCTCGCTGGGGCTGCTGACCGTGAACGCCCTGAACGCTTCCAACTCCGTCATGACCCCGGTGCAGTGCGAGTACTACGCCATGGAAGGCCTGGCCTATTTCATGAACACCGTGGACAAGATAAAGATGGCCCTCAACCCCGGCCTGAAGATAGACGGCGGCGTGATCACCATGTTCGACTCCCGCATAAACCTGGCCAACCAGGTGAAGGGGGAGATAGGCCGGTACTACGGCGACAAACTTTATAAGACCGTCATTCCCCGCAACGTGCGCCTTGCCGAGGCCCCCAGCTTCGGTCAGCCTATTTTCGTCTACGATCCCAGCTCCCGCGGCGCCCTGGCTTATAAGGAACTGACGCTGGAGTTCCTGGCCCGCCGCGGCGTGGACATATCCGTTTTCAAGAACTCGGACCTCTATGTCAACGAGGAGGCCGAAGCCGAGTACGACCTCGGCGGCTGACATCGGCTTCTATCGAGGCCCGGCCTCGATAAGGCGCAAAAAGCGCTTGTATTTTAAGGATATTTTGTGGAGGCAACTATGAGAAAGGCTTTAGGACGCGGCATCGA
>ERZ1645187.1242-NODE-1242-length-23771-cov-12.101535_pt1 | contig 23771 bp, 16 predicted proteins | sample MGYA00575352_ERZ1645187 | MGnify/ENA primary metagenome ERZ1645187 (study PRJEB40837, sample SAMN11349314) | freshwater sediment metagenome | isolation source: river sediment | host: Sediment | place: India: Wazaribad , New Delhi | collected 2017-02-21 ...
CTTTGGCTTTGCTGTCCAGAATCTCTGCATATTCGATTGCGTCGACAGCAAAGGCGCGCAGGCCATCGCGTAAATGACACCATGCGTCCAAATACCAGTTCTCTCGATAGTGGACGAGGCGCTGTGGTGAAACTTCGCGTTCAGAGATTTCATTCGTACCCCTTGCGTGATATCGAATGATCAGACGCTTTCTGCGTATCAACGCAGAGCCTACGGCCTGGAAATGTTCGAGTGCATAGTGTCGTGCGCCAACCGACTCAATACGGATACGCTTCTGTACTTCCTCGATGGGGTTGTCTGCCGCGCCAAGAAGCCCTGTCAGGCGGGCCATCAGCGGCCGGATATGGGGCCCCAGCAATCCTCCTGGATCGAGGTTGGCGAGCAGATGCTGCATGGTTAGCAGTGCGTGGATTTCATCGGCTGAAAACCAGAGGCCGGGGAGTTCGTATTGGGGACCGATTTGCTTGACGTCTTTTTCGATCCGATAACCACCTAGGTCACGATCGAATATGATTGGTGCGTGCAGCCGGTCCTTGAGATAGGCAAGGTCGCGTTTGAGCGTCGCCCAGGAGATGCCCAGTTTTTCCTGGAGTTCTTGGCGAGGAACGAAAGTTCGCCCGGAGAGTATCTGATCAATCTGGTAGAGGCGTTCAAGGATACTCATATTCACGTTGGTAAGGACAGGGCTCAGGTTGTGAGCTTATATCAAAATATCCTTTTTGAATATGAATAGCGGTTTCGTTTAGGAGGATCAATTGACCCAAATTGATCGGGTAGGTGTTCCAGGAGTTCCTTCGCAGTCATGTGCGATTCTTCCCCGTTACCAATCCAAACCAATTTTCCAGCAATGCCCGTTCTTCATGTTGAAAGTCTAGAACCGGAAAGGTGAGACTGATTGAAACTATGTCGTCGGGGTGCTGACGAAACGACAGGAAAGGGTAGATATTGTTAAGCGTTAGCAGGATTTCATCCTGAGTTTGCTTTGAGCGGCGACGTCCTTTGGTAACGTATGTCCAATCATAGCCATCAATAAACCGTGCTTGAAACACGTCGTTGGCGTATTTCTTGGACAAGTGGGCCATGTTCAATCTGGATGGTAAGAGCCGTCGCCAGGGCTTCTCCAGTCTAGGAAGTTGGCCCCGTTTCTGGTTCATTGTGCCATCCACCCCACCTTCTACTCGCTGATTGATCGACAATTCGTCCAAGTGCTCCTTCGGAAGGTCTTGGGAGAAGGCTGAAAACACGAGTCGCTCCAGTCGATCTGTCATGGTTTTTACCTGCTCAAACGCTATGCGTATCTCGTGGCTTGAAAGCATGTCAAAGTGCTTGTGATGCACGAGGATCGGTAGGTCAGCTTTGACTTGCAGGAAAAACCAACTTTTGGGTTGCTGGTGATTGATTGCCAACTTAGCCATCGGATACTCGGCTTGAATCGCGGTATAGGCTTTGATGACCTTCGCCAATCCTATTTCATTCAAGCGAGTCGCTGTACTTAGAGGAGAGCGGAATGAAACGTAGTAGGCCACCGGATTGGCCACGCTGGACAGTCGGGACGAGTAACAAAGTTCTGCGATGACAGGCTGACGTCGTAACCCTGAATCGGTCGGTAGCGTCGGATCGATCAGCAGTAGGTTTTTCTTCGAATTTTCCTTTGGAACCGCCAGGTGGATCGGATACTGCTGGAGCGCAGTGATCAGTTTGGTCCGAACGCGTTGATATAGATCGTCGCCAATTCTCAGTTGGTAAGGGGTGTAGGGTTTTGCCGCCGACACATAGTTTTCCGGTTTCGCGGGATAGGGATCCTTCACATCCTGATCGAGTGGTATGGGCGTACGCAGGTAGCGCTGCCAGTCACTATCGGAAAAGCTGAGGTCAATCTTCTTATCGAATTCGGACTGCAAGCATTTGTCGAGTTGTCCTTCGACACGCAGTTTTCGCATGATGAAGGAGGCAACCTGATCTTCATCGAAGGTCCCGGACAGGAAAGGATAACGAACGTCCAGCGTTGCACCTTCACTCTCCTCCAATTGGCGATTCACCAGGCCAAACAGTCGATCGACCCGTCCGACGCGTTGCTCGTTGTCCCCGGGAGTCCAGGCAATCCCGTAGTGATGGACCTGGCGGCACTGCATGTGCAGGTTCACCCCCTCCTGAAAAACAGCGGTTGCCGTCAGGACGTTGGGAAAAAACGGGCTGTTGAAACCCGTGATGAGAAATTGGCGATTGGTGGTCTCGCCACTGGCATACCAGGCCGGATTTTGAAGATTGGCAAAGACGCGCCAGCCGGTTTTGTAATCCTCGAGGCGGCGTCCGGCAATCTTTTCGCAGAAGTCGTCGAAGGTTTGTAGCGCCTCCTTGAAATACTGCAGCATCATCGACGAAGGAAGGCGGTCTTTGGCATAGGCGACAAATGACTGATAGCGTGCCTGGACTTCCTTTAGGGCATGCTTTTCTCTGCAAAACGCTGTGTACCAGCAGTAAAGCTCAATCATTACCGGACTGGCGTACAGAAAGCCGGACTGAACGTAATCGGCAAAGTTTTCAAGAATCCCGCAGTTCCTTTCACGCCATCCTTCGATAATTGCTTTCTCCTCTTCGGATAACAGGGAATACATCAATCCCCATGCGGTCGGTAGTGGGTTTCTTGCGCGATATTCCTGTGGGGAGCGATCTTCCAGGTGGTCATACTCGGTATCTCGTGCAACGTCGCCCAGCTTGCTAAGTCGGGTGTTTCGCGCGTATGTCGAATAGTCAGCCGGTTTGGCCTTGTTAGCGGGAAGATAGGTCCGATATCCCTCTGTTTTGTAATCCGCTGCCGGTTCCATGAATAATGAAAACAACGAATCCGGTTTTCTGAATCGAAGGCGGACTTTTGAACAGTCAGTGCTGCTGCTTGAGGATTTTGATTTGTCGACGACGAAGAGATTAGTAATGCGTGAACCGAGAACTCCGTCCTGATCGGTTACCGGCTCATCACTTTCGGGTGAGGGCTGTGCATCAAGATCGTCCTCTGCATCGGTCAGGCCGGCTCGCGAACGGGCAATACGCACAAACCTGATAAAACCCTCGCGGCTCCAGTATTGTCTTCGCCACTCCTTCGCGATCGGATCTCTCAGGTCGATACCCCAGGACTGGATAATCCGGGCAGCAAAAAGTTCATCGTAGTCCTGATTGATCCGCTGGGTGATTTCGCGAACCGAGGGAATTCGGCGCACAAAGATGAGGTGCTTGTGTTGGTGCGGTCGATGTGTATTCAAGGCACCGGGAACGACATGGCGGATCAATCCGTCATATTTTGGGTGTTCGGGAAAGCGGCCGACAATCGCGTGATACTCCTTGGACAAAGTCGAGAGGAGTTTGCTGTCATCGGCTTCGACGTAGGAGTCGGCCCCGTTGTCTTCGCTGTTTGCGCCGGTAGCCTTCTTCGATCGCGCGCTCTGGCGTTCATCTGATGGAACTGACTCAAAGCCTTCTAAGTAGCCATAAAAGAACTGGCGTCCTTCATTACGCCGTTTCTGACTCGACCGAACCAACTGCCGTTGATATTGGGCGAAGAAGAGTTCTGCATTCGGATTGGTCGCGAAATCCGTCGCTAGCGCAATTTCTTTCCGATAATTGTGTTTGTTGAAAAGTTGCTTTCCTTTACCCCGCATTTGCCGGAGGCGTCGCAGGGCATAGGTTTCAAGCAATGACGATGGTTCGCTGGCTAGGTCCGGCTCAAGGGCATGAAAAGTGCCCAAGATCCTGGCAATGTCATCCAAGCCGGAGTGGCTGGGGGTGGCAGTCAGGAGAAGCGTGCGTTGCGCGAGCGGCGCATTGTTCGGGCTGAACAGGGTGGCGGCCGCTTTCGCACGCTGGGATTCTCCATCGGAGCGACGGAAGTAGTGCGCCTCATCAATGATCATGAGGTCGAAGGACTGATTGCCCAAGGCTTTGAGCAATTTTTTTCGAAGGGCTGCGCCTTGTTGGGCAGCAGCGGTGGAGCGTTCGCCTTCCGGGACGTCCCTGACCATGCCGCTCAACATATGAATGGTGGCGACGAAGGCATGGCCTGCACCTTTTTCCACTTTGGCACTTAATTCCGTGTGGTTGGCGCAGAAAACGAAGTCCTTAATGGGCGCATCGTCTTGAGCGCTCTTCACTAAATGATCAACATCGCGATAATGATCCTTGATAAAGGATCGATATTCGGTGGCCCAATGTCGGCAAATGTCCCTGTTAGGTGCCAAGATTAATATCTTGGCGTCAGGCTTCATCTTCCACAGTAGGCAGAGCACCCCCAGCGCCTGGAAGGTTTTGCCCATCCCAACTTCGTCCGCGAGTAGGGCGAGACATTCTGTTCCGAGCACATTCCACAGGTGCGCAACCCCCTCGGCCTGGCGACACTCCATGGTGCGGTCTTGCTGGTATATCCAGGTACGCTGTGATTTGGAGAAATTCATCAAGTTCCCAACGTAGTCGGGAGTCAGTGTTCCCCAGGGGCCGCTCGCTGATCGACGACTCATTAGCGTGCCCCTCTGTATTCATTGGATTTTGCGATGTGTTTCAGATATGCCCGGGAAGCTTTGGATAGTTTGGGGGGAGGGGGCACTTGAAGATTCGTCCAACGCGCTTCCGTCACCTGGATTCTCAGGCTTTGGGCTATCTGACGCGCTGTCCTGATCAACACGCTGACTTCTTGAACGAGGTACCAGCGGAATATTTCATCTCTTTCTTCAGGCTGCGGGAGTTCTCTAAGTTTTTCCACCATTTCTTCGAGGCATCCCGGGAAAACAAACACCAATTTTTCCAATTCCTTAGCTTTGGCGGACCGGTCCAGCTTGTCTAGTGAGAGTACAGCCCTGACCTTTTCTTCGAATAGCGACATGGCGAGGAATAGCCGGTAATAGCTGATTCGCGAACGGCTAATAACGAGCTCGGGATCAGCATCTTCATCAGAACCTTTGCCACGGGGCTTTTTCTGGCCGCCACCTCCGCCAGACTCAATTTCCGGGATCAAGCTATCCAAGATGTCATCGAGGGTGCCGTAGGTTTCTCCTCGTCGGAACTCGGGATTGAACTCGTGGATGATGCCCTGATAAACCGAGGTGCCCGTTGAATCGAGGAGGTGGAAAAAGTGGTTGAAGCTGATCTCGTTCGCGGCTTCGACAGCAATAACCTTTGGCGCATTGAACGCGGGAAGCGCAATGGGCGGCTTAACGTCTGGAAGGCGAATGGTGTACGTATCGCTGACGTGAGAGGTTTGGTTCACAACACAGTAACGACGTGTGCCCCAGTCAAAGCTGACAAGTACATCCAAAGGAATATCCGGCGGGACGACCAAGGATTCCCGCTCCATTTCCTCGACGGTAGCAAATTGAAGGGCAGAATGAAGGTGCGCTTTGGCGAGGACTGCGTCCAATTTCTCAGGATTGGGGAGGATGAAGCCCGCCTCGATGTTCGTACGCGTGCCTTCCCCGGCTTCTTGTGCGTGAGCATTGGATCCCGGACCCGTGAAGTTCCAGGATCCGATTGCCAGCTTGTAGTCTGTCATCCAGACTTTAGCGTGGCAGAAACGGTCGACTTCAAGGGGGGCTTGCCATGGAATGGGATTGCTTCTGAACGTGACGAGCGCATTTTTGCGTTGTTGTGCCAGCGTTTTGCTGTCTTGCGTCCTGATCGATCGTCCATCTAGAAGATCCGGAATCAGATGGATACGCAAATTCGGCGTTCCTGACCTGTTCCGAATTACGGTGAGGAAGCTTCCTAAATCGCCGGCAAAGTAGGGAGACCAAGCGATTAAATCGTTCGTTTTCTCGCCATCAAAGAGTCTCTCCAGAAATGAGGTTTTCTGAAATGAATGCACAAACTCCCAGAGCATTTGTTGATTGGGCGATCGGACCGGCGGCGGCGACCACGGCAGAGTCCCCACTGGCGTTTGCCGGAAGAGGGGCTCAAAGAAAGACCGAACGCTCATTGATTGCGTTGGCGTACTGATCTTCTTGAAGGCATAGCACTCCTGCTGTCGGCTCCATCCCTCCACGGTCAGGTTTGCGCTGCCGGCGCCGAGAATGGCTCCCTTGGGACCCTCCAGGTAAATCACCTTCGGGTGAAAGAGACTTTGCTCTCCGAATCCATTGAACAGGCGGGGAGATACGCCATGTATCGGGACCGCAGTCCATTTTGCGTCGTCCCGACCAATCATCCGCCGGTCAGCAAAAATCTGGACATCAATCTGGGTGTCTGGATCCACAAACAGGCGATGATGGAGTTCTTCCGCAGCCATTCGATCCTTAATCGGATCCTGCTCGACTAATGCCGGCAATATGTAGCGCTCGATGAACTCGATATTGATGTTGAACGACGTTAGCCACGCACGGCGCACGCCCCCCAGTTCAGAGATTTGATCGCGCAGCGTCTGGAGGAGTTTCATAACGTTCCTCCAGCAAGTCCACGGGCAAGCTGCCGAAACTCTGGAATGTAATACGTATGCGTCCAGACACCTGGCGGCCACTTTTGAGGGTCGAGCTTGATGTCCTTGCGCACAAAGTTACGGATTTTGCCGCTGGGCTCAATCACACTCCATTCGCCCTGATCACGGTGATCCATGACCTCGTGGTGGTAGTTGAGGAGGAGTTCCACCTGGTTCTGAAAGCTTCCTGTGCTGGCGAATGCTAGCAATTTACACAGACGAGCCTTTGCCAGTGTTGAGAGGTCATCGGTCAATATCTTGCCGTAGTTTAAGAGAGCGGATGCCTTGCGCGGCAGGGTCGTTTCGTCGCGCTGGAGCGTTCGCCATGTCGCCTCTACGTCGGCGACTGTTTGTGTTTGCTTGGAGAGCATGCACCAGAACAGCAGATCAAGATCAGCCAGGAAGGGTTCGACCTGTGTTATCCGCTCGAGATCTGGTTTGTGGGTCTCTTGTGCTTTGTTGAGCGCCTGTTCAATTACGTCCTTATTTGAAAGTGTTGGCCCCTGACCTGTTTTCAGGGGGGCGGTTTCGAGGACTTTCAGAATCGCACCGGCAGCCCCTTGATCGAGGCCGGTGATGCCGAGCCAGAAGCTTCTGCTATAGGTGCCCACCGTTCCCGGTGTGCTGAATTGCTTTAGGTAGCCTGCTTTTAGTTCTTGGGGCACATCCTTGAAATGTGTGGGGCTGCCCTTGGCTTCACGCTGAATGGTCTGGTACAGGAACGATGTGAGGGCTTTTGATAATGCCAACAGTTCCTTGCTGGACGATTCCAGGAAGTTATCAAACTGCGCCCACGGCTTATTAAATGCAGGCAAGCTATAGTCATACCGCTTATCAAAGAACGACATCTCAATGAGTGGGGTTTTGTACCGTCCACTCACGCCGAGCGATAGTTGATTTGTCAGAAAACGGTTGGATTCCAAGGAGAATCGCAGGCGGTAATCGGCCTGCAGACGGCTTGTTTCATCCCAAACACGGCGAGCTCGTGTGATCCCTAAAATTCCGATGGAATCGAAATCTGCAGGATCAACCCTGCTCTCATTTTCGACTACGGAGAGGACAAATACATCTTCAAGGAGAAGGATGCAGGCCTGTTTAAAAGCGAGGCTGTCTTTGCCTTCGAATTGACTTGCAAGGGATGTAGGCAATGGACGGGCGGCATTGCCGACCAGGTTCCGTATGGCATGGTGATGCAGCAAATTCAGGGTGTAATTCCGAACGTCGTTCGAAATAGAACTAACCAGATTGTTGAAGATCCGCTGACCAAGGCTAGACCAGATGGCCAACATGCCTAAGGGGTCAAGCTTGATCTCACCGGCCACAGAATCGTCATAGTCGGTAAAGTAATTATCGAGTTTCATTTTTTGGGTAGATTCACTGGTTCTCCCGTAGGTTGCGGGAAGCGTAATCTATACTTTCTGAGCTATGCCGACGCCAAAATAAAATGCAATTGGTGTTCAAAACTGAAGTCTAGCCTACAGCAATTGATTTCCTGCTGAGCATTATGAAATGCACGGCGTTGAATAGACGGCTACATGAACCATTGGGGCTGTTTAAGTTGGCGTCAATGCACTGCGACTCATTGTGTCGCACTGGACGTTTAGCCTGAGAGCATGAATTTCCGGAGCTCAACATGATTACCGACTCGATCGTTCAGGCTGCTCGACTTATTGCATCAGCCGATGCCCTGCACATTACTGCTGGCGCAGGGATGGGGGTTGACTCCGGGCTCCCCGATTTTCGGGGCAGTAAGGGCTTCTGGGAGGCATACCCGGCTTTGGCCCGCGCCGGTATTGAATTTCGGTCAATTGCTAATCCCGCTGCTTTTAAGGATAACCCGAGGCTTGCCTGGGGCTTCTATGGGCATCGACTCGCGCTCTACCGAAACACTGTCCCGCATGATGGATTTCGCCTACTGAAATTGATCGCAGAAAAAATGCCTTATGGTGCTTTCGTGACGACCAGTAATGTTGACGGTCAGTTCCAAAAGGCGGGATTCGAGGAAGCTCGAATACTCGAGGTCCACGGTTCAATCCATCGGCTGCAATGCTGTGAACCTTGTCGAGATATGGTCTGGTCGGCGGAGTCTATACAGCCAAAAACCAACGATGATCGGTGTGAATGGGTCGGCGATCTGCCAACCTGTAACAAGTGTCGCAAGCTCGCCAGGCCAAATATCCTGATGTTCAATGATTGGGTGTGGATGAGTTCCCGCACAGCCAATCAGCAGGCTGCTATGGCAATCTGGGCGGAAAAGCCTAGCAGGCGGGTTGTGATTGAGTTGGGGGCAGGCGTCGACATCCCGACGATCCGATATACCAGTCAGGCACAAGGCTGCCCTGTCATCCGAATTAATACGCGCCACCCCCAGTTGCCTGAGGGCATGGGCGTTAGTTTGCAGATGGGTGCTAAGGATGCGCTGCGCGCCATTGCTACTGAGTTGAGGAAAATTGGCTGGTTGAATAGTGCGCCAGAGAATGACGAGTCGGAGAGGTCATGAGTCGTCCGGTGAGTAAAATTCAAACCAACATCCGCCCACGGTTTCAACGGGAATTCTTCCGGTGGCTTGGTGAGCGTAAGGGCGATTTTGCGATTCGGCCGCATGCAATAAAACGTACTGACAAGGAAGTCGAGTTTGGGTTTGCTGGGCTCTCTTCCTGTCTTTCAGTCCAGGTTCGTCTATCGGAATTGAGTGTCAGCGTGACCAGAGATGGCGTGTTTATGGACTACTTGATCGACATCGATCTCATGCTAGAGCGTGGGGCGCTCGGTTATTTCTGCGGCTTTTGTAATCAGACGGAACGTGACTATTTCTCAACACGTGAAGAGGCGTGGCGGTTGCACCTGTTCGAGCCGTTCTTGACATGGGTTAATGGTCAATTGGCTTCGGCTCAATGGCTTCGCATTTTTCGCAGCGGGGGCAGAAGTTCTGGCGCCTCATTGATATGCGACGAAGCAGATATAGAAAGGCCCGATTCCGGTATGCAACTATTAGCACGGCTTAAGAGGCTGGACGGCCAACCCATGTTCGTTCCTGAGGGGGACGAACTTGAGATCTGGGCGATTCCATTGGTATGTAATGAGCGACCGGCGCATTTCCACGCTCGGCTTAGTTATGTTTAGCACTCCGGCAGTTTCATGAATCGTCTATCAAGTGTTCCGATCAAAAAATGCCGAAAACGTAATCATGGTGGCCGTGCTCGATTAGAAAAATTGATATTTATGCGTTTTCGCTGAGGGCGAGTTGCTGAAACAAAGCGCGCGATATTTATAACGCATAATTTTATGGTGGTTTTTAGTTGATTGGGAGCCGGGAAAAATGACTACAGTGCATTTTGTGCATGGCAAAGAAAGTGGCCCGTGGGGCACGAAAATCAGGTTTCTTGCGGAGATCGCAGTCAAGCAGGGATTGACAGTGGAAAGCTTGGATTACTCCGACCTCTCATCGCCGACTGACCGGGCCAAGCGCCTCGTCGGCGCTTGTGAAAAGAACCCGCCACTGATGCTCGTTGGATCCAGCATGGGAGGCTGGGTTGCTACGGCTGCATCGACATTTCTTCCGGTCGAAGCGGTTCTTCTACTGGCTCCCGCTTTTTACATGCCGGGCTACAAGGAGATAGCGCCAGGAAATGGCACGATCGAAATCGTGCATGGCTGGAAGGACGAAGTCATCCCTTTTGAAAATTCAGTGCGATTTGCTCGCGAATGGGGCTGTACGTTGCATTTAGTAGAAGATGATCATCGCCTGTCCAATCGGTTGGATTTGATTGGCGAGTATTTTTCTTCGCTGATCCAGAGGGTGTTGTAGCACGCCGGATTGCAATCCCGATTCTTCAACTACGGACTCATGCAGAGCCGTGGATTTCGGTCTGTGATCAAAGTGGCCAAGGCAAAGACGTCGTTGTTGGCTCGGACATTGAGATGGGCTAGGCGTCTCTTCGATTTTCAGTTCAAAAATGGATGACAAGCCAACTACCCCTTTACGCAAACCACCTGCTTTAGCCGATGCATGATATCGACCAGATCGGCCTGGTTGGCCATCACCGTATCGATGTCCTTGTAGGCGCCAGGAATCTCATCGACCACACCCTTGTCCTTGCGGCAGATGACACCCTCGGTCTGCTTCGCCAAATCGGCCTCCGAAAATTGCTTTTCGGCAGCGGTGCGGCTCATCCTGCGGCCTGCCCCATGCGCACAGGAGGTGAAACTGTCCGGGTTGCCCTTGCCTTTGACGATGTAGCTCCGCGCTCCCATGCTGCCGGGAATAATTCCGAGGTCGCCTTCACGAGCGCGAATGGCCCCCTTGCGAGTGACCCAGACATTGGCCCCGAAATGATGCTCGACCGCTACATAGTTGTGATGGCAGTTCACCACTTCGCTGGTGACATCAAACTCAGGTAGGTGGCGGCCAAGCGCTGCCAGCACCAAGTCAATCATGCTTTCGCGGTTCTGCATCGCATATTCCTGAGCCCAAGTCACCGCCGCGACATAGTCGACAAAGTGCTCGCTGCCCTCAGGGAAGTAGGCCAGGTCCTTATCCGGCAAGTGGATCATCCAGCGCTCCATGTCCTGACGAGCCAATTCAATGAAGTAACTCGCCAAGGCATTCCCGATCCCTCGACTACCGGAATGGAGCATCACCCAGACCTGATTGGACTCGTCGAGGCAGACTTCGATGAAGTGGTTTCCCCCACCCAGCGTTCCCATCTGATTCATCCACTTCGAGAATTTGCCGCACGCCTTGAGCAATTGCGGGTGCTTCTCCGTCATGGCATCAAGACGGGCCTCAAAGGGCAGGGCTGCATGAATCAAGACATCATTGTCTTTGTGCTGGGCCCTCCCTACAGGCACATCGCGCGTGATCTGGTCGAAAACCTTCTTCAGTGATTTCTCATCCAGTTCATTGCCAGTGATCGACAGTCGGCAGGCCACCATTCCGCAACCAATGTCGACGCCAACAGCCGCCGGGATGATCGCCTTGTGAGTCGCAATCACGGAACCGATAGTCGCGCCAATGCCGAGGTGCACGTCAGGCATCGCTGCTACGTGATGGTGAATGAAAGGCAGACTGGCAATGTTGGACAGTTGCTGCTTTGACCTCTCATCCACGTCGTCGGTCCAGATCTTCACCGGGACACGTTGAGTCGTAATTACTTCCTTGATCGGCATTCTTATTCTCCTTCTTTTTATTCATCATCTACCTTCGGAGGCTCACTGAATGAGCTACGAGTATTCGAATGCGGTTTTGAGGGGCATGCCCGGCAGGGATTGAACCTGCACCCTCCGGCTTCGGAGGCCGGCGCTCTTATCCGTTGTTCTGGTGCCGACACTCCGATTTGAACGGAGGACATCTCGCTTACAAGGCGAGTGCTCTGCCAACTGAGCTATGCCGGCGATGACTTGGGGTGTTCGACCGGTATCGATCCGGTACCTTCTGGGTCACAGCCAGAAATGCAGGCCACTACACTACGAACACCAGTGATAAAAATTGGACGTGCAGGGCGGATTCGAACCGCCGTGGGCTATTGCCTTCAGTTTTGCAGACTGACGCCTTCAACCGCTCGGCCACTGCACGATTGTTTTGGTGCCTCCCCGCCGAATCGAACGGCATCCTCCTGTTCTTCAGACAGGCGCGCAGACCACTTACGCCAGAGAGGCTTTATTGCTTGTTGGCACCCCGCGAGAGAATCGAACTCCCACCAAGAGATTTGGAGACTCTTGTGCTACCACTACACCAGCAGGGCATTGCGTTGTGCTGGGCGTCCCTGGAGTCGAACCAGGAATGTTTACCACGTGGGGCCGGATTTACAGTCCGGCGGTGCACGCGCCTTAGCACCAAGACGCCCGATGATCCTTGGTCAGGGTGGCTGGGTTCGAACCAGCGACCTCCTCGTCCCAAGCGAGGCGCGCTACCAACTGCGCCACACCCTGATGGGCCAGAGCATTGGCAGAAGCGATCGCGATTTGAAATCGCTTGTGCCAACACTCCGGTGCTTGCTTCAACATCTTGCGCAACGCCAATTTGCCTTGCTGGCGTTGCGACTTGGTAGGCTTCTCGTGCGATCCCGCTACACGAAATTTCGCAGCGACCACGTAGGGGTTACGTGGCTTGGTCTTGGGCTTCATGCTTCGATCTCCTTGATGTCGTCCTTTGCGGCGATTTCTCGCCGAAGTTTGCCGAACCCGCAGTGACCGAGCACCCGGTGCTTCGCCCATCCATTCATTTTGTTGGGCTTGCACAGCAGGCACCCGGCGCGGGCGTTTTTGCTACGTTTGCGTTTGTGGTGCATACGACCCCTTTCCTTTCTCGATTCCGATCACCAGTACCAGCCGGCATCGCTGACGCGACGAGGGAGGGCCACTTCGTGATCCGGATTTTTTCGCCACCGATTCAATTCCATTTCCTCGCGCCGGTCGGCTCGGTGATTGAGATACCGCCGATACCAATGGGGTGCTGTGGCATGGCTGTAGTCACCGAATCCGGCATCTGAAAAGTAATGTGCTAACGCCTTCTTTCCTTGCCGGCTGCGCGGGTCAAGGACGATGCGTTTCTGATAGCAGCTGGTCCAGGTGTAGTCGCGTAGCACCCAGTCCAAGTTGTAGCGGGCTTTACGCCGCCGATATGTGCGAGACATGACGTTCTCCTGTTTTGAGTAGTTACGTCATGACGAACCTCCTTTCCTTCACCGTTGATGGGCTATCACACCTGACAAGGCATGACATAAAGCACCACTGTTTTTCACCCCATATGAGATGAACAGGCCAGTAGTACGCCTGAGTTCTGTCGCGCCCTGATGCCAGCTGTGTGAGGACATCCAGCGCCATTGCGCGACTGATCAACCGCATCCGAATTGTTTAAGAGCAACCGTACCGCTGCCGATACGGACCTTCCGAGCGGGGAAGGAATTTGTTGAATCGAAAAAATACAAAGCCCGGATTCCTTGCGGAGATCCGGGCTTCGGCATTTGCTGCTGCCAGGGACGAATGGCCTAAGCCACCTTTTGTCCCTCCCGGATAATCTTTGTGCCCAGATCCCACGCGTAACCGAGGACTGGATGGCCAAAATGCGTACGGTAGGAGCTAAATCGCGAATCAAATCCATTCATCCCCTCGGGTCGTGTCGCGCCCTGGCTGTTAGCCATAGCTGGACACCACGGTGCGCCGGCAATTGCCGAAGTCCGTTTGGTCGCGCTTGAGGTTATGAGGTTTGCGTTCATGATGTTTTCTGGTTGCGGGAAACGGATTTGAGCTGCTGATCCCCTGAGTGTGAGCCCGAGGTGTTGCTAACTGCGCTATCCCGCGCTTGATTCTCTTGTCGTTGTGCCAATGGCGGCAGGTTGTCGAATGGAAATGGATTATGCGGACTCATTTTGCAAGAGTCAATCATCTTATGAAAATATTTTTGTTAAGATAGCGTTTTTGGTACACTGACGAAAACAGTAATCCTGCTGATCCGTCTTTTCGGACCCTGTCGTTTTGTGAGGATCGACACCATGTCCCGTACCAACTCTGCCGTAGGCAGCCCAGTTACGCTGGCGTTTCGAATTCGCGTTGTGATGGCTGAGCGAGGTATTCGTTCTGTCGCTGCACTTCAGCGCATGCTGAAAACGATCGGTGTCGACATTTCCGTTCCCCAACTCATACGTATCGTCGATGGCCAATCAACGCATGTTTCAACCGTTGTACTCGGTGGCCTCATCACCGTACTGCAATGCGGTATTCAAGACCTGATCGCGGTCACGACACCCGTTCATCAGGTTCAGTCGCATTCGATCGCTCCTGCGTATTGATCTCTGGTGGCCGATCGAAAACTCGTATCGTTTCCCGAAGCGCGTGGACGTCGGTCTGTTGATAAAAACACCGGAGCGCTGAACGGTTCTGGAGGAGGCTTCATCAACAATCAGGTTGTTTCCGATGCAGATCATCGAGAACCACGATTTGCCATGGGTAGAGCAATCTCTGTCAGCCCGTAATATGACTCTAATCGGAGGGGGCGAGTGATTGAGTGCCCATGCTCAAATTTTTCCCCAGCCAGGATTAAGACTACTGTGGAAGATAGATGCTGCGGAGGTCGGCCACGATCGCTTCAAGTGGTCGCTGAGAACCAAAATGCTTCGGCTCAATATCTTCACCTGGCAAGCGATCGAGCACATTGATCACGTCAGCTTTGATGCTGTCTTCCAGCTCAACTCGCATCTGCGCATCAAGAATGCCGTGCAATCGAATAATGTCGTTCCGGTGTTTTTTGAGTTCCTTGTCATCAACATGGATTCCGCTGTCTCGGCGCTCAATCATGTCGAGCCAGGCCCGAGCTTTAAGCGGCACTAGATGCGGTGCTCCTACTGTCATGACTCCACCCTGCACAATTTTGTTGTCGTGAATGAGTTTGTAGTAGGCGTCATTCATGAGGATGGCTGAAAGGCTCTTTGCGTCAGCATCATCAACTTGTTCCCAAGTGATCGGCGTCAAATGCGATCCTTCGGCAAGTTCAAAGCCGGGGTTGCGAGCAAATAGCTCCAACATGTGTGGAAATCTGCGGTCTGCTGGAGAATGGAAGCGATAGAACGCATCCTTATCCTTAGCACGCTGGTAGGTGCTGTACTGGCCGTCCCGCACAAACTGCCAAAGCCGTGTCGCAAAGTCATCATTGAGGACTTCGAGGGTTAGGACAAGATCAAGGTCTTTCGTGGCTCGGAATTCAACGTTTGCAGCATCGAAAGCCAGTGAACAGGCACTGCCGCCGATGAGGACATAGTGATCCATGTAGTCAGCGAAATGGTGCTGGAAAAGGTCAAGGCCTCTTACCATGGGTATTCTTCAATCAGTTTTTCCAGTGCGATTTGGATTCGCTCATCGTGATCGTCTCGGAAGCGCAGATACAGCGTTAGTGGGTGTGCCATGCCACGTTCGATGAAAAGTTTGGGATCATATCGCCATGCCTCAACATTCACTTCACCGTCTGGAGCGAACTCGAATCCAAGTCGCTTGATGTCTTCGTTTGCAACGGCAATGGTCATCGCTCGTGGTTCGTTGAGATCTGTCTGGTAGGCCAGCGCAGTCTCACCAGCCAACGGATGTTCCATTACATCGTTGCGGTGCCGTACGCGATAGGTGTGCCTGACGGGGGTCTGCATTCTCTTCAATGCACGCTCCCAAACCTCGCGAGGCTTCCCGTTTAGAGCAACCATTTTTGCCCGGCCAACAGTTTCGGTTTCGATCAGGCCTGCATCCTCAAGCTCATCCATGACCCGGCTGATGGTCATTTTTGTGTAGTGCAAATCGTGAGCGATATCAGTGATGTGGCTTTTCCCATCCCGAGGTTTGGTTAGCAGATACAGCAGCGCTGCCTGTGCCGCAGGCTTCAGATATTTTCCGGCTCGGCCTTTCCGGTTTGGTGCTTTCCTGAGGTATTCCCGAAGATCTAGTCCGAGGCTCGGAATGAATATCTGGTTGTGCGGAGAAATGAACTGGACGCCCTGTTTGATCAGACGGTCTCGGTTGTAAGCCGGGATTGCTTCAGCTACATAGACAACAGGCAAATCTGTCTTGTCGGCTACCATCTTGATCTGCTTAGCTAGCACAGCAGGTGTGGTTTCAGTCTGCTGTCCTTCAAGAATTTTTTCGATCATGGCTAAAAATCGCTGACCGAACACTCCAACTTCGTAGAAATCAAAGTTGTCCATCAAGTAAAACGGCAAAGGGATTTCCTTGCGAGTAGTGATCGCAATGTGGTCGCCGAATACGTTCTCAAGATAGTTTTTTAGCTCTTTTTCCATGCAAAGACATATATTAAATTTTGTGCACTGTAACAATATTTAAGTTACGGTGCAAGATAAAAGTTACTTATTGTGTTCCGATTGGGAAGAAATACCGCTCTCATGAGCGGTAGAGTCGGGCCTATGAAGTACATGCCACTACCGGAATGATTTGGAGAGAAAAAACTGCTGTATTTTCGGAAGGAGGGTGACAAGGTCCAATTTCGAACCTGGTATCTTGGCACTCTTGTAAATCTGGCTTTTTTTGAGACCGATCGACGCAGATAGCACTTCCATATTGGTAATCTCTGGTTGGGGCGTGTCCGGAATTTTGTGTAAACGGGGTTTGAATTAAAGGTTGTTCATCCGGTCTTCGAACTGGATAGTAAATCGGGTCAGTGCCGCCTTCCAATCCCGAATGGGCAAGGTCCATTTCTGGCTGATGTTGCGGAGCGCCAGGTAGAACAGTTTCATCAGTGCCTCATCGCTCGGAAACGAACCGCGATTTTTGGTGACTTTTCGCAGGCTCATGTTCACCGACTCAATCGCATTGGTCGTGTAGATGACTTTTCGTATCTCTGGCGGGTAGTCAAAGAACGGCGTGATGCGCGCCCAATTCCTGCGCCATGACTGGCTGATGGGCAGGTAGGCATCGTCCCATTTGTCCTCGAATTCACCAAGCATCTGCTCAGCTTCATCGGCCGTGGCACTGGTGTATATCCGCCGCAGGTCGGCGGCCACCGCCTTGCGCATTTTCCATGAAACGTAGTTCAGGCTGTGCCGGACCATGTGGACGACGCACAGTTGAACGGCGGCACGCGGATAGACGGCCTCAATGGCTTCCGGAAAGCCCTTCAGGCTATCGACACAGGCAATGAAGACATCCTGAACGCCTCGATTCTTCAGTTCCGTGACCACTTGCAGCCAGAACTTCGCGCCTTCCGTCTGGGCAATCCACAGGCCAAGCACTTCCTTCTCACCGGCCAGGTTGAGTCCAATCGCCAGATAGACGGCCTTGATGCGCACGCTGCCATCTCTGACTTTAACGTGGATGCAGTCCAGATAGACAATGGGGTAGATGCTGTCCAGTGGCCGTGACTGCCAGGCTTTGGCCTCTTCAATCACGGCATCAGTGACCGATGAAATCAGCGTTGGCGACACCTCGGTGCCGTACATCTCTTCGAGGTGCGACTGGATTTCGCGGACCGTCATGCCTCGGGCGTAAAGCGACAGAATCTTGTCGTCGAAGCCCGTCCAGCGGGTTTGGTGCTTGGGAATGAGTTGGGGCTCGAAGGTGCCGAGGCGGTCACGGGGAATTTCTATCGGCAGTTCGCCGAACTCCCCTTTGAGCGTCTTCCTGCTCTTCCCATTGCGCGTATTACCGGCAGGATTCTCTACAGGCTCATTCTTGCCGTGGCCGAGGTGGTCGGCCATCTCCGCTTCCAACGCTTTCTCGACCAGCAGCTTGGTCAGCTGCTTGAGCAAGCCATTCTCGCCAATCAGGTCTTCCGGCTTCCGATAGTCAGCCAGCAGGCTGTCCAGCAACTCCTTGGGTACTGCTTTCTTTGCTACGGCCATCATCGCTCCTTGGGGCGCGGCAGTTTCCTGCCAAATGACCGTTTACACAAAAATTCTTACACGCCCCGCCGTTGCTGTTGCTTGCAATACTGAGGTACAGATGTTCCCAACACATTCCAGCCGTTGGCGCCAAGGGGCGAGAATGACCGCTTTGGCCGAAGTCCAGACTCTAGCCAGTAAGTTCGCTCCACAGCGCCATTATGAATAGCACCCGATCGAGAGTGGCTTGATAACCGAGTTGGTGTGTATCTGATGCTCGTAATATGAGCCCTACGCGATTTCCAGGTATGTCTGGGAGAGTTCGTTGTGGAAGTCGAGAGATGTTTCGAACCTGGAGCCCCATGCGTTTGAGTTGGTGTTTGCGTTGATTGAGTTCGATGAATAAATTTCCCCACTTTGCCTTAGGCAGGATTGCTTCAAAGTCCTTGATATCCATGCCCAACGCTTGCCAAGAGGCAATGAACTTCGCCAAGTCGCTTTTTCGGCTGACTAGCAGGGGGGTGGAATGCGGAAGATAGTTTCTGGCCCAAATCTGGGCAAGACTACTCAATGCGGCAATATGATTTGGGTCCTGCGACATGTGGGTCAGGAATCTGCGTGCCCGGCTGGAATCCTTTTCCAGCGTAGGTCGGCGTAAATAGTCTGGAGCAACCCAGTAATCGTCGATATTTGAGGCGGTAAGTCCGAAATCCGTGTATCCGGTTAATTCCTGCAGTCGGACTGCTTCTCGTAATGCGCCAACGATAGCAAGATCTGAACAAAGGAAACGATCTCCCAAGCCATCAATTGAGCCTCGCATTGTGGCAATACTTAGCAGGCGATCAAGGGTGGCTGGTTCCAAGTTCTTGGATGGTGGCTCAATGAGGGGGGCTGATTGGGGTGCTTCATTTTCTTTGAAATCGGGTTCCTGAATCCCGGATCGCCGCAGGAACTGCTCGTGAAGAGGGTGATCTTTGTTATCGGCTTCGGACGCAAGGTGTGACCGAGATCGAATTTTCCGCAAATTGGCATAATTTGCTTGGTAACAATAGGCTAAGGTTCGATCGCTGATTCCGACATCGGCCTCGTCAAGCAAATCCTTAAGTACCAGATCAGCGCTGTGAACGTAATGCCGAAGCGTGGTACTGGGACTGGCGTGTCCCATGTATAGCGCGATGGCGTAGAGGCCCCTGCGAGAAATCGACGTACCACCCAGGAGTTGGGAGCGAACGTGCGCTGGGTCATGCTCTTCCCAAAGTGCGTTGTAGATTTGGCCGGTCAGTCCATGTGGGCATTGTGGGTAAAACATGGCCAGAAATAGTCGGCTTGCACAGGTGTGTCGCAGATGGCGGAGCCGGACATTCTCATCGCCACATGCGCTTCGTAGCGCGGCGGTCATTGCCGCTGTGTTGACTGTTCGATCAACACCGTGACGGCTATCTTCGACCTCTGGAAACAGCAAAGCTAACGGGTCTTCCGCGTATTCTTGTACGTGCGCCAACCACTGCTTCAGCAATTGTTGCTCAAGGTCGGAAAGCGAACCCAGCAGAGGCAGTTGGCGCATGCCGTGGTCAGTTTTGGTTTCTCCGTGAATGCTATTTCGCACATAGAGAATGATTTGCTTCTGATCGCACAGAATATCTGACACGGTGAGTTGGAAGGCCTCGCCGACACGGATCCCGAAGCGATAAATAAGCGTCAATAAAACAGCGCGGGCCAAACGAGTCCGATTTTCGGCCTCTGGGCTGTTGATGATGATATTGAGTGCGCGGTGAAATTCTGCGACGGTGACGATGCCGGCATCAATGGCATCAGCCTCAAGTAGTTCTTCATCGACTACTTCGCCCCAGTCGAGTTGGGGTGTTCCGTATGTCGACCTCAGGAAATGGTGGAATTCATTGAGTCGGCCAAGCACGTACGTTTGGCTCTTCCGTGGTGTGCTATTGACCACGTTACGGAACATATCCTCTAGGACAATGCTCGACAGGCTGAGAAAGTCCTTGTCGTAGGCCAGTTCGGTCAGGGTGGCACCGATCGTTCGGATATAGCGAGATACCGAATTGGCCCGTAGAACTGGCGTGTATTGCGTCCCATGCCGACACAAATGGATAGCCCAAGCAGACAGGCACGCGATTATCGGCGAAAGGTCTTCGCCCTTCGTCTCCAGTAAGGTCGTTATTTTCTTTTCAAACCCCAGTTTTCTGGCGTTCGATCTCTTCGAAGTAGCAACTCGCTTTTCTGAGATTTCCTCCTCATTAGGGAATTCCTTGTCATCCGTTTCGCCAAAGCATTTTGTGAGTCTTTTCCAGTCCATAAGGCTGGCGGTACGGTTGGGAGGAGAGTCCTTGGGGCGGTGAATGCGGGTGATGTTCTCTCTATCTGCTAGCGATTCTTCTGGAGAGTTGCCTCCGCCGACGGTGCCCGCTTTTCTGTTTAATAGGCGTAGCCAGTTTGAAAGCAGCGGTGAGGCACAAACATGGTCCCCCTCCGCATACGCCGAGATGGCACCGGGTAGGACAAATTTCCAAGCAACGCGGGCGACTCCGCAGAGAGGGGAAAGTAGCTTTTCAATCGAAACAGGCTTGGCAGATTTCGATTTGGGGCGTGGCGCATTCAATGCGCTCAAGATGATAAAGAGATGCTCACGAATGCTAGCGTGGAACTCGTGTGTTGCTGGTATCTCGACAGGCAATTCCTTGGCACTGTAATAGCCAACCAGCAAGGCTTCGGAAATCCGATCAGGTAGCCACCGTCGGATCGGTGATGAAGCCGCTACAGCAACGTCTACGAAAGGCTGGTTTCCGTTACGCCAGGTAGCATTGACAACGGCTTGAGGTAGCGCGTCGAGAAACTTCAGGTCGGTTTGAGCGCCGAATAGGATCGATGAAATCAACAATTCTGCAATCCGGTGTGCGTGAGAGAAAGGATTGCTCTCTTGCTGTGCCAGGTACGCCGCAAATTGGGCGCGGAGGTGATCTAGGTGGCGTCTCGCGATTAATGATGAATCGCTGAAGTTATGGCGGTCAGGTTTGATTATCGCCAACCTTCCAGGGAGCGGGGTGGTTGTCCCATTGCGGCGGAGGGTGATCAGATGGCGCCGAAAAAGCAACAGATGCACCAAGAGCCTTCCATGGCGTTGGCCTGCTGCAATAACTTGTTCTTCGAGTGTATTGAGCTGTTCTTCGGAGATGCTGCTTGGTGGGTAACTCGGAAATGTATTCTTGAATAGATCGCTCACTCTGGCCGAATCCTTTTGCCAGAGTGCTTCGCGGTTAGCGAGGCGGTTAGCGGCTCCCATTAGGGGCGAGGGTGCCAGTTGTTTGGATTTTGGGGGTGGGACTATGGCAGGCAAGCGATTCGGGGCGTGCAGGCCTTGCACTTCGGTCCATCCGTGCTCCTCGAGGAAGTGCTCAAGATGGGGGCGCAGTAGCAGTCCTACCTTGTTTGGCGCCAGGGCGGAGACTGCACCAAAAGGGGCGCAGCCAGCCTCGATGTGTCCGAGCTGCGCATCGATAAATTCCGACGGACAACCAGTTTCGTGGAGCCAGGTGGATAGGATGTGACGATTGGCATTGAGCGGTAGAGCCCATGACTCTTCAAAAATGGAGGACAGGGCACCAGGCAGAATTCTCATCCAGCGAAAGTTGTCGCCATCTGCCTCGAGAAAGAAGAAAAGAGGCATTGGCCGCGGAAAATCAGCCTCAGTGACGGCCCAAAGCTGATCGGCCAACCCTGGGTTCTGTCTGCGGACGAACCGGCTTAAATTGCGGACATGCTGCAAGTACAGTTGCATTTGGCGGCATGCCCGAGGAGGAAGCCAGGTTAATCGGTAACCCTGTTGAGAGGCTACAGATTTGTCATCTATCAGCACCTGCCCATTGATAAGGTCGAATTGATCCAGATTCCAGAATGGGTCGCCGACAGCACGGTGCCCGGTGCAAGCACAGAGCAGCTGGAGGGTGTAAAGCATCATCGAGCGATGTGCTGCAACAAGGTCTTTCTTTGTCACCTGGTCAGCGTCATCGCAGGCGGCTCTTAAGGAGTGAACGAATTGGCGGAGGTAGCTAACAGTGGGGATCAGTTGGCTACCAACAAAAGCCGGAGATTCGGCAGTCGGACTCATTGGATGCCGCCGATGATCCTGCGCACCGCTCCATCGTACGCTGCTTGAAGGCGCTCGACAGGAAAGGCGCTGTAATAGACGCCGGACGGTGGTGCATCCGTGGGTAAAGCGGTAATCAAATGGGTGAGCACTGCACTTTGTGTGATGCGCATGATTTCTTTGGACAGGACTTTTCTCAGGCGACCGAGCAGAAGACGTAGCTCCCGTCCTCGGAGCAGCTCAAGATATCCCCTGGTCATCTGTTCCGCTTTTTTGACATCAAGGCGAAGAGCGCCTCCCAAGCGCATATGATTGTGGGCGCCAGAGTATGTGTTCTGGAGTCCAAGTATTGCTGCCAGGTTGGTAACGCATTCGGGGAGTTCAAAAGTAACCGTCTCAGTGTGAGAGCCGAGGCTAGCGGCTTGATGCGCTTTTGGCACGAAGGCTTGGGATGGGAGTGGGATACGTCGTTGCCAGCGTCTGCCCTGGATTAGCCCCGGTTCCTGCGTCAGCCCTATCTGATCCATCAGTGCGAAATTTAATATTTCGGCGAGAGGCTGCCCTGTCAGGAGTATCAGCCAGACAATGAATTTGCATTGGATGTTGTTATTGTCAGTGGGGTCGCATGGCTGGGAGAGTGACGCAATTAAGGCGCGCACTTCGAAGGGATTGAGGCAGTCCCAAGTCCACGGTAGGCGTTGATTGTCCATCGCGGTCCGATAATTGGTGTACCGAACCTCGAGAGCCTCGATGGCTTGCACCTTTGCAGGCTCGTCGGACGCGATGCTCTCTTGGTGATAGGCTGAGATGATTTCCGGGGCATTGCCCTCGGTGTTTTCCTCGGAAGTTGAGCGTAGCCTGCGATAAGTGTGGATCTCAGCTTTGGCGCGAACTTCGCGTCCCGTAACCGGACTAAATCTTGGCCAACTAGAGGGGGCATAAGCTACTACGTCCGTGTGAATAGTCGCTTCTGAAGCCAATAAATCCAGGCCATCGGTGGCAACTACTGAGTCATGGTCGATTTTTGATTCCGGTTTGACGAAATTGGCAATGTCATAAAGACAAAAGAGATAGTCGTATGGTCCGGGGTAGTCTCGTCGGTGCCAACTTCGGGGTAGGTTAAGTACAGAATGTAGGAAATTCTTCCGCCAAGTTTCAACTCCGAGTCCAGGCCAGTCCGGTACATTCTCCAGCAGGAGATGAAACTGCTTCCAGGCAGGATCCGAGCACTTCCGTAATGCGTTGGCAACGTTGGTTAGATCGTCCGGATGAAACTTGTATCGATCATCGAGAAATGTGATTTCGAAATTGTAGTATTCGGCGTAATCGCCGATGAGCAGCAGTGCCTTGAGCGCGATGAGCCTCTGTCCCGCTTCCGGCGGAGATGGGCTCATCAAGGAAAGGTAGTACGGATAATCCTTGATAAGGATTTTGGAGCCAGAGGGGGAACTGTCCCAGAGATGGGGGGCGGTATAAAACGAACGCAGGAAGCTGCGCAAATGAGGAATCTGGTTTTGGATGGCTATCCAGTAGTCCCGATGTTTTGCATCCAGTTCCGCCGCAGTCGAGATGATGGGCAGAAGGGTGCCCAGAAACGTATCTAACGTTGCTAACCCTATCGAATCTGGAATGCCGACTAAGCGCCGAAGTTCCCAAGGCAAGTTAGCAATCGATTGGTAAGAAGGGCTTTCTTCGAGGGCTTTCTGGATGTCAGTAAAGGAGGGCAATAGTCGCTCTTGTGTTTATTTATTGGCGACATGATTGTGACATGATTTTCGGTTTGTATGCTTTTGCGAGGTCTTCTGTGGTGTTTTGTGTCACTAATCGTTATTTTAAATATCATTTATAAACAATAAATTAGATGTTAATTTGTAAAATAACGTCGATTGGAATCGATTAATACATA
>ERZ1645187.1243-NODE-1243-length-23756-cov-35.974980_pt1 | contig 23756 bp, 24 predicted proteins | sample MGYA00575352_ERZ1645187 | MGnify/ENA primary metagenome ERZ1645187 (study PRJEB40837, sample SAMN11349314) | freshwater sediment metagenome | isolation source: river sediment | host: Sediment | place: India: Wazaribad , New Delhi | collected 2017-02-21 ...
CGGATGGTCCGCGAGCTCAGGGCCCGGGCCGAGGCGGCCAGCCCCGCCTGACGCCGCCTGTCGCGGGACGTCATCACGGCGGACACCCATGAGGCTCCGCGGTGATGACGTCGCCGAGAGACGTCATCGCGGCTGAACGCCGTACCTCTCGGAGATGATGACGTCCGGGGCGGCAGTGGGCGGAAGGCCGGTGGCCGGGACCTACTTCGCCGGGATCTCCCGGAACGTCAGCGCCCCGTCGGTCGAGACGTAGAGTCGTTTGTCCCAGGTGGTCACCCACACCACGCCGCCGCCCGGCGTGCTGGCGCCCAGCGACACGATGGGTGACCAGCCGTCCTCCGTGGGCGTCAACGGCGGGTCGAAGGCGGGCCGCGCCGGGCTCAGCGAGGACCAGCCCTGGGTGCTGCGCCAGAGCCCGTGGTGGCGCTGCGATGGCCGACTCGGACGGTCGTCGGAGAAGGTGTCCACCAACGCCAACAGCGTGCCGTCCGGCAGCACGGCAGCACCGCCGGTGACATAGCCCCTCGCCCCTTCGAACAGCGGTACGTCGTACCGGCGCCAGGTCTGCCCGCCGTCGTCCGAGCGCGCCAGCGCCTGGAACGGCAACAACGTCGCGCCGTCGCCCCCGGCGACCACCCCGAGAACATCGTCACGAGTGGAGGCCACGGGAACCTGGATCAGGCCCGCGAGCTCGGGCAGGTCCGGGCGGTTGCCCGGCTTCGGCACCGGGAACCACTCGCGCACGCCACCCAGCCGCCACTTCTCCCGGTCCACGTTCCGGAAGCCGTCGGAACTCGTGAGCACGACTTGGTGGCCCGCCCGAGGCGGCCCCCACCAGGCGCGAACCAGGAACCCGCGGCCCTGGCGCTCGACCCAGACGTCCTTGAGGAACGAGTCGGGCCCCACCATCAGGTCCTCCGCGACCGAGTCCGAGGGCGACGCCGACGGCGGGGCCGAGGAGGACGCAGGGGGCGAGGCCGACCCGGTGGGTGAGGCGGAGACGGCCGCCTCCGGGCTCCCCGGGTCCTGCGCCTCGGCGCAGCCCCCCGCCAACGCCAGTAGGAGCAGGAGAGACACGCGCCCGATCACGCCGACGACGCTACAGAAGGTGCTTCGCGGACGTCGCCGCGGCCGGGACGTCATCGCAGCGGAAGGTCGTACCCCTGAGTTGTGATGACGGTGTTCTGGGACGTCATCACGGCTGAGCGCCGTACGCCCGAGTGGTGATGACGTCCGAACCTCGGCACCCGGCGGACCCGATCGCCTCATGTGGCACGATTGGGCCCGTACGAAGCAAGAGCTCGCGTGCTCTGGGGGCGGTGAAAGTCCGCACCGGCGGTGAAAGTCCGCGACCCGACCACAGCCAGTGGCCGGTTGACCAGGTGGAACTCCTGGACCGACGGTCAAAGTCCGGATGGGAAGTGCACGCACGGTGGTGAGCGCGCAGGCATGCGCGAGCCCACCGCGCGCCCCCGTGAGTCCGTGAGGCGGACCGGAGGCAGCGATGACGTTCAGCCAGGCCGAGCGCCAGGCGATGCGCCGCGCCCTGGAGCTGGCCGCGACCCCCGGGGTGCCGTTGGGGCCGAACCCGCGGGTCGGCTGCGTGCTGCTCGCCGCGGACGGGTCCACCCTGGCCGAGGGGTTCCATCGCGGCGCCGGGACAGCCCACGCCGAGGTCGACGCGCTGGCTGCGCTGAACGGCGCGGCGGCGGGCAGCACCGCCGTGGTCACCCTGGAGCCCTGCAACCACACCGGCCGCACCGGCCCGTGCGCCGAGGCCCTGATCGCCGCCGGGGTACGCCGCGTGGTCTTCGCCCAGCCCGACCCCAACCCCGTCGCCGCGGGCGGCGCCGAGACCCTGCGCGCGGCCGGCGTCGAGGTGGCCGCGGGCCTGCTGGCCGACGAGGCGCGGGCGCTCAACCGGGTCTGGAGCTTCGCGCAGGAGCGGCAGCGCCCCTTCGTCACCTGGAAGTACGCCGCCACGCTGGACGGCCGCAGCGCCGCCGCCGACGGCACCAGCCGGTGGATCAGCTCGGCGGGGTCCCGGCGCGACACCCACCGGCTCCGGGCGCTGTGCGACACCATGCTCGTCGGCACCGGGACCGTGGCGACCGACAACCCGCGGCTCACCGTCCGCGACGAGCACGACCGGCCGCTGCCGGTGCAGCCCCTGCGGGCGGTGATGGGCCAGCGCGACCTGGCCCCGGACGCCCACGTCTTCGACGACCAGGCCGAGACCGTGCGGCTGCTGACCCGCGACCCCGCCGAGGCCCTGGCCGAGCTCTTCGCCCGCGACCGGCAGCACGTGTTCCTCGAGGGCGGGCCCACCCTGGCCGCGGCCTTCCTGCGCGCCGGGCTGGTGGACGAGGTGGTCGGCTACCTGGCCCCGCTGCTGCTCGGCTCCGGGCGCAGCGCCGTCGGCGACCTGGGGATCGGCACGCTTGCCGACGCGCTGCACCTGGACGTGGTCGAGGCCGCGACCATCGGCGAGGGGCCCGAGACCAACGTTCGGCTGACCATGCGGCCGACAGCGAAGCGAGAGGACACGTGATGTTCACCGGGATCGTCGAAGAGCTCGGCACCGTGCACGCGGTGCTCGACCAGCAGGACGCCGTACGTCTGACCATCCGTGCGCACACCGTGCTGAGCGACGTGCACCTGGGCGACTCGATCGCGGTCAACGGCTGCTGCCTGACCGTGGCCGAGACCGCGTCCTCGGAGCCCGACGGCCCCGTCGACCTCTGGACCGCCGACCTGATGGCCGAGACCCTCAAGCGCACCAGCCTGGCCGGCGTACAGCCGGGGGACCGGGTCAACCTGGAGCGCGCGATGTCCGCCAACCAGCGCCTGGGCGGGCACCTGGTGCAGGGCCACGTGGACGGCGTCGGCACCGTGCTGGCCCGGACCCCCAGCACGCACTGGGACCTGGTCGAGATCGCCATGCCCGCCGAGCTGGCCCCGCTGCTGGTGGAGAAGGGGGCGATCACCGTCGACGGCGTCAGCCTCACGCTGGTCGAGGTCAGGCAGAGCAGCTTCACCGTCAGCCTGATCCCCGAGACCCTGGCCCGCACGACGCTGGGCTTCCGGCGCCCCGGGGACCCGGTCAACCTGGAGACCGACATGATCGCCAAGCACGTGGCCAAGCTGGTGGCCGCCTACCTGCCCGGCGCCCCATCGCCTGGCGCGGATCCGGCAGAAGTGCCCAAACCACGTGGCGCCGGCGGAGTCGAAGGAGCGAACGAATGAGCATCCGTCTGGACCCCGTCGAGCGGGCGATCGCCGACGTCGCCGCCGGCAAGGCCGTGGTCGTGGTCGACGACGAGGACCGCGAGAACGAGGGCGACATCATCTTCGCCGCCGCCAAGGCGACCCCGGAGCTGATGGCCTTCACCATCCGCCACTCCAGCGGGGTGATCTGCGTGCCGATGCCGGCCACCATGCTAGACCGGCTGGAGATCCCGCTGATGACCCCGCACAACAAGGACAAGCTGCGCACCGCCTACACGATCTCCGTCGACGCCCGCGACGGCGTCTCCACCGGGATCTCCGCGGCGGACCGGGCCCACACCGCCCGGGTGCTGGCCGACTCGGCCACCGAGCCGTGGGAGATCACCCGGCCCGGACACGTGTTCCCGCTGCGCTACCGCGAGGGCGGGGTGCTGGTACGGCGCGGCCACACCGAGGCCGCGGTCGACCTGGCCCGGCTGGCCGGGCTGACCCCGGCCGGCGTGCTGGTCGAGGTGGTCAACGACGACGGCACCATGAAGCGCGGCCAGGAGCTGCGCGAGTTCGCCGACGAGCACGACCTGGCGATGATCTCGATCGAGGACCTGGTCCGCTACCGCCGGCGCCACGAGATGCACGTCGAGCGGGTCGCGGTGACCAGCCTGCCCACCCGGCTGGGGGACTTCACCGCCTACGGCTACCGGATCACCATCGACGACTCCGAGCACATCGCGCTGGTCTACGGCGACGTCAGCGGTCCCGAGCCGGTGCTCACCCGGGTGCACTCGGAGTGCCTGACCGGGGACGTGTTCGGCAGCCACCGCTGCGACTGCGGCCCGCAGCTGGAGGAGGCGCTGGCCCGGATCGTGCAGGAGGGTCGCGGCGTCCTGGTCTACCTGCGCGGGCACGAGGGGCGCGGCATCGGCCTGGTCGCCAAGCTGCAGGCCTACGCGCTGCAGGACGTCGGTCGCGACACCGTCGACGCGAACCTGGACCTGGGCCTGCCCGCCGACGCGCGTCACTACGGCACCGCCACCCAGGTGCTGCGCGACCTGGGGGTGGGCTCGGTGCGGCTGCTGACCAACAACCCGGAGAAGACCCGCCATCTGGAGGACTTCGGCATCCCGGTCCATGAGCAGGTCGGCCTGACCCCGCGACCCAACGACCACAACCTGTCCTACCTGCTGACCAAGCGGGACCGGATGGGCCACCACATCCCCAACCTCGAGGAGCAGATGTGAGCCGACTTGGAGCCCCCAGCCACCAGCCGGTGGATGCCCACGGGCTGCGCGTCGCCGTGGTGGCGGCCAGCTGGCACCAGGAGGTGATGGACGGCCTGCTCGCCGGCGCGCGCCGCGCCCTGGCCGACGGCCGGGTCGCCGACGCGGTCGAGCTGCGGGTGCCGGGCACCTTTGAGCTTCCGGTGGTGGCCGGCGTACTGGCCGCGGAGGGGTACGACGCCGTGGTCGCTCTGGGCGTGGTGATCCGCGGCGGCACCCCGCACTTCGAGTACGTGTGCTCCGCGGCCACCGACGGCCTGACCCGAGTGGCGCTGGACCACCAGGTCGCGGTGGGCTTCGGGGTCCTGACCTGTGACACCGAGCAGCAGGCCCTGGACCGGGCCGGACTGCCCGGATCGGCGGAGGACAAGGGGTACGAGGCCACCTCCGCGGCCCTGGAGACCGCACTGGTGATTGCGCAGGTGCGGGCCGCCGCGGGCGTGGACCGTGGTCGGTGACCTGCCCGCCGAGCGCTTAGGCTGGTCGCCGTGAAGACGTTCGAAGGTCTCTGGGCCGAGCTCAACGAGCTCGCCCGGGAGCGACCCGAGGGATCCGGCACGGTGCGCGCCCTGGACGCCGGCGTGCATGCCATCGGCAAGAAGCTGCTGGAGGAGGCGGCCGAGTCCTGGATGGCCGCCGAGCATGAGGGTCAGGACCGCACGGCTGAGGAGATCAGCCAGCTGCTCTACCACGCCCAGGTCCTGATGCTGGCCAGCGGCATCACGCTCGACGACGTCTACGCCCACCTGTAGGGCCCACCTGTGAGGTCAACCCCGATGTCCCAACCCCCCAGCAACGGCAACGGCAACGGCTCCGTGCTGCGTGTCGCTGTGCCCAACAAGGGCTCCCTGTCCCAGTCCGCCTCGGAGATCCTGCGCGAGTCCGGATACCGGCAGCGCACCGAGACCAAGGAGCTGGCCCTGAGCGACCCCGAGAACGGGGTCGAGTTCTTCTACCTGCGCCCGCGCGACATCGCGCTGTACGTCGGCGAGGGCACCCTCGATGTCGGCATCACCGGCCGCGACCTGCTGCTCGACTCCGGCGCCAAGGCCGACGAGGCGCTGGGGCTGGGCTTCGGCCGCTCCAAGTTCCACTTCGCCGGACCCGCGGGCCGCTACCACAGCGTGGCCGACCTGGCCGGCAAGCGGATCGCCACCTCCTACGTCGGGGTGGTGCGCGGCTACCTCGAGGAGCAGGGCATCGAGGCCAGCGTGATCCGTCTGGACGGCGCGGTGGAGACCAGCATCCAGCTCGGGGTCGCCGACGTGATCGCCGACGTGGTCGAGACCGGCTCGACCCTGCGGGCCGCCGGTCTGGAGACCTTCGGCGAGGTGATCCTGTACTCCGAGGCCGTGCTGATCACCCGCGGCGGTGAGCAGCCGGCCGGGTTCGAGGTGTTCCGTCGCCGGATCGAGGGCGTGCTGGTGGCCCGCAGCTACGTGATGCTCGACTACGACATCCGCAGCGCGCAGGTCATCGACGCGGTTGCGCTGACCCCGGGGATCGAGAGCCCCACCGTCTCACCGTTGCATCGCGAGGGGTGGGTCGCGGTGCGGGCCATGGTGCCCCGCGAGGGCAGCCAGCGACTGATGGACGAGCTGTTCGAGCTGGGCGCTCGCGGCATCCTGCTCACCGACATCCATGCCTGCCGAGTCTGAGGTCCCGCTGCCGCACACCTGGCGTCCGCTGGGGGTGCGAATGGCGGCGACCTTCTTCGGGGGCGCCCTGTTCGTGGTCTGCGCCTTCGCCTGGTTCGGGTTCGACGAGTCGGTGCGCGACCGGTTCACCACCTCCCAGCGGGGCACGCTGATCGGCCTGGGCCTGATGACCTTCGCGCTCGGCCACGCCCTGGCCCGATGCCGGGTGGTTGCCACCGAGAAGGGGCTGGTGGTGGTCAACGGCTACCGGCGGCGCGAGTACGAGTGGGCTCAGGTGATCGCGATCCGGCTGCCGCGCGGCGCCCCGTGGGCCTCGCTGGACCTCAGCGACGGGACGTCGGTCTCGGTGATGGGGATCCACGGCTCGGACGGCCCCCGGGCCACGACCGCGGTCCGGCAGATCCGCGCGCTGGTGGACCGCCCCCAGCGGTAAGCCTGCTCCGTAACCCGGACCAAGCAGCCCAGCAGCCCCGCTCAAGGAGCCCGGCTCAGTACCCCAGCATCGCGCCGACGCGCGCGGGCGTGAACCCCGGGAAGACCGAGGGCACGCTGGCCTGGAACCGGGCCTGCACCACCTCGGCCAGCACGCTGCGGTAGTCGGTGGTCACCAGCAGGTCGGAGTCCGCGCCGTTCTGCAGGCCGGGCCAGGTGCCGTGGTAGCCGCCGCGGACCCCGGCGCCCATCAGCAGCATCACCGTGCCGTAGCCGTGGTCGAGACCCCAGTTGTCGTTCTCCCGCACCCGGCGGCCGAACTCGCTCAGGCACACCACGGTGACGGTCTCGCCCAGGGCGCCCAGGTCGGCGAAGAAGGCGGCCAGCGCCCCGGCGAGGTCCCCGGCGTTGCGCTTCATCGCGCCCCACTCCAGGTTCCCGACGTCGGTGTGCATGTCCCAGTCGCCCTGGTCGACGGTGATGACCTCCACCCCGACGTCGGTGCGCACGATCCGGGCCACCTCGGCCATCGCCCGCGCCAGGTTGTTGGTCGGGTAGGTGACGCCGTTTGCCGGCGTCTTGCTGGAGGCCTTGACCGGCGCGAACTCCGCGACCGCGGCGAAGGTGGCGCGCATCGAGCCGGCCAGCTTGGTGTGGCGCTTCTGCCACATGGTCTGCAGCGAGCGGGTGCGCCCGGAGTTCACGTCCCACTTGTCGGCGCCGGCGATCCCGACATCGGCGATGGAGCCGGTGTGCAGGTACGGCGCCGGCCCGAAGAGCGAGGCCGGCGGGGTGCCGCCCAGCTGCATGGCCTGCAGCGGCGAGCTGATGGCGTCGGACCCGATCAGCCGGTTCAGCCAGCCGCTGCGCGTGGTCGAGCCGGGGGCGGCGTCCTCGAGCTCCTCCATCGCGGAGAAGTGCGAGCGGTTCCGGGCCGGCAGCCCGGTGGCGTGCACGGCCGCGACCTTGCCGGCGGTCCACAGCGGCAGCAGCGGCTCCATCGCGGGGTGCAGCCCGAAGAAGCCGTCCTTGGCCACGAGCTGATCCGCGGGTACGGCGATCCGGGGGCGGGCCTGGTAGTAGACCGGGTCCCCGTGCGGCACCACCAGGGACAGGCCGTCGGCGGCGCCGCGCAGCGAGAGTACGACGACCACGCCGCGGGCCTTGCCGCTCGCGGCTACCGACACGGGCTGCACCACGGCCGAGCCGATCGTGGTGGCCAGCCCGGCGGCCAGGGCGCCGCCGAGGAAGGCGCGGCGCGAGGAGCGGGCGAACTCGGCGTACTCCCGGCAGGCGCTGTCCGTGCAGCCGGCGCTCATGTCGGACGGGTTGGCGGTCTGATCGTTCACGGCGCTCACCTGGCGAAGAATTCGGGGGAGTCGAGCAGGGTGGTCAGCAGCCGGGCCATGCCCCACTGCACCAGACCATGGTCGTAGGTGATCGGCTCGGAGGGCTTGAGGCCGGTCGCCTCGCAGCAGGCCTTGAGCAGCACGCCGGTCGAGGGCTGGTGCAGGATCTCTCGACACAGGTGGTCGACCAGCTCGTCGAAGCGCATGCCGTTCTTCGGCACCCAGGTCTTGGGCTGTCGGTAGTGCACGTCCTGGGTCGGCCACCAGCCGCCGGCCATCGAGTAGTGGATGCGCAGCGAGGCCAGCAGCCTGGAGGTCGACGACCAGGAGGCGTTGTCGATCGGCGTGCCGTCCGGGCGCGGCCAGGCGAACGGCATGGCGCCGACCGAGTTGGCCTGCCAGAGCATCGCGTTGGCCCCGGCGCTGGAGTTGGTCGGGCGGTTCACCTTCACCCGGAGCAGCCGGTAGGCCGCGACCACGTCCTCGGCCGGGTCGCGCAGCTTGTCGCCGGCCGAGCCCCGGAACTCGTGTGAGTCCACCAGGGCCTCGAGCACCGGCCGGATGTCGGTGTCGTTCTTGCGGTAGACCTTCGCCAGCTTGGCGACCAGGGCCTCCGAGGGGTCGTCGCTGACGAACTTGACGGCCAGCTTGCGGGCGATCCGCCGCGCCGTGTCGGGGTGGTGGGCCAGGTACTTGAGGTAGTCGCGGGTCAGCGCGCGGCCGTCGGGGGACGCGTTGGCGTTCGTGAAGCCCTTGACCTTCACCTTGCCGGTGGCGTGCACCTCGGGGTCGTAGGCGGCCACCCAGGTGTCCCACATGTCCACGGCCCAGCCCGTGAGGATCCGGGCGGAGTTCTTCACGTCGTCCTCGGTGAAGTTGCCGGCGCCCACGGTGTGCAGCTCGAGCAGCTCCCGGCCGAGGTTCTCGTTCGGCCGGGTGGCGGTCGAGGTGGCGTTGTCCAGGTAGATCAGCATCGCCGGGTGGGTGATGGCGTTGATGAGCAGCTGGTCGAAGCGGCCCAGCGCGTTGCGCCGGATCATCTCCCCGTAGGACTTGCGGTAGAGGAACCACTGCTCGCCGTTGGTGGGGACGTTGAGGTGGTTCTCCCAGAACTGGGTCATCGTCTCCAGGACCTGGCGGCGGGAGTAGATGCGGCGCACCATCACCCAGCGCTGGTAGTCCTCCATCACCAGCCAGCCGCCGCGGATCCCGTACTCGTGGTCGTGCCACAGCTCCAACGGGCCCTTGCCCAGCTCCGGCCACCAGTTGGCGCTGCGCTGGTAGGTCTTGTCGGTGATCTTGGTGGCGTTCAGCTGCCACTGGAACCACTGGCGCGCACCGCCCTTGCGGCGCACCTCCTGGGCCAGCTCCGGGTTGATGCCGTAGCTGAACCGACTGACCAGGTGTCGGTCCCGGCCCTCCAGCAGCGGGCGGGTTTCCCAGGTGCGGGGTTTGTACCGCACAGCGGCCATGTACCGAGAAGACATGGGCATGAGGGTATGCGCCCAGCCGGGATACGTCAGTCGAACCCCAGATGCCGGATGCCCCAGCGCGTCGAGACCTGGCTGCCCGGCTCCCCGTCGGGCGCCAGGACGACCAGGTTTCGACCGCTGTTGAAGGCGTCCGGGGGTGCGGTCATCGGCTCCACGGCCAGGGACCGCCTGCCGACGCTCGGCACCTTGTCGGCGCTGAAGACCTGAAGCCAGGGGTGCCGCTCGTCGACCCACAGGCAGACGCCCTGGCCGGTCTCCGGATCCCGCAGCACGGTGTGGGCGGTGCCGTCGGGCTCGCGCTGCAGATCGGTGAAGGCGTGGTCGAACGCAGTCGAGCCGATCACCCGGGGCGAGGTGAAGTCGTACGCCGTGCCCGCGACCGGCTCGTCGCCGACCGGCAGCTTGCGGTCGTCGGTCAGCGCCCGGCTCCGCGCGGGCAGCCGCAGCTCCAGGCGGTCGATGCCGGTGCCGACCCGAAGGAACGGGTGCGCCCCCGAGGCGTACGGCGCCGGCTGGGCGCCGCGGTTGTGGGCGCTCTGGGTGACCCGCAGGCCGTCGCCGTCCAGGTGGTACTCGACGCTCAGGTCCAGGGTCCACGGGTAGCCGGTCTGGGCCATCAGCCGGTAGCGCATCGTGACCGCGTGCGGTCGCTGCTCATCCAGGCTCCACGCCACCCAGCGGGCCAGGCCGTGGGAGGCGTTCCCGGCGCCCGGCTCGCTCAGCGCCAGCTGGTGGGTGCGGCCGTCGAACTCGTAGGCGCCGTCGCGGATCCGGTTGGGCCACGGCATCAGTAGCTGACCCCGCCCGCCGTAGGCCATCTCGTCGGCCCCGAAACCGTCGACCAGGGCGACGTCCTGCTGGGCGGAGCGGTGCGCGAGGGAGCGCAGCGCCGCGCCGCTCTGGGTGACGACGGCGGCGTAGCCGGCCGCCTCGAGGTGGTACTGCTCGCCGCTGGGACCGACCATGTCGGCAGCCTACGGCCGCCGGGCCGCGGGCCTCAGGCGCCGGTGTCCACCACCAGGTCGGCCCGCGACCTGGTCCGCTCGGCGGCGAAGTGCGCGGTCTCGCGCCGGGCCCAGGAGTCCCAGTGCGGGGCGAAGACGTCGCCGTCTCGGGCCAGCCCACGTTCGCGGCGTACGCCCGCGGGTGCCTCGACCCAGACCACCGCCGCGGCGAACCGCGCCACGGGTCGGGCTCCGGCCGCCACCCCCTCGACGATCAGCAGGTCGCCCGGGGGCACCGGGACCCACTCGGCGAACTCATCGGCGTACCAGTCGTAGCGGCGGTACCAGGCCAATCGGCCCTCGGCCAGTGGCGTCAGTACGTCGCGCACCAGCGCCGCCACCGCGCTCTCCAGCTGACCCGACCAACCGCCCAGGAGGTCGTCGAGGTGCACGATTTGCGCGGCCGGGTGCTGGTGAGCCACCCGCTCTGCCAGAGTGCTCTTGCCCGAACCCGCGGGCCCGTCGACGCACAGCAGCCGCCCCGCCCGCAGCCGAGCGGGTCCGGCCTCGATCAGCTCCAACACCCGCTCGGCCCCAGCATTGGCACCAGTTGCGGGCTCAGAAGGCGTGGCCGGCACCACGGTAGGTCGGCACGGACTCCACGATCCGGTCGCCGCTGATCAGGTGCGCGGTGTTGGTGTGCTCGAAGGGCTCGCCGGACTTGGCGTGCCGGAACCAGACCAGGTCCCCGATGTGCAGCAGGGCCGCGGGGTGCCCGGTCAGCGGCGTCTGCACCTCGCCGGCGCCCTCCAGCCCGGTCAGGTGCAGGCCCGGCGGCGCCCACGGGATCGGCTCCCGGTCCGAGCCAGGCGGCCCGGAGGCGATCAGCCCGCCGCCGTGCACCGTGGCGATCTGCGGCGAGGGCCGACGGGTCACCGGCAGCCCGAAGAACGACGCGGGGCGCGGCTCGAAGGACTGGTAGTGGTCGAAGAGCCCCGGCACCAGCAGGCCCGAGCCGGCGGTCACCTCGGTGACCACGGGGTCCGCGGCGCTGGTCTCGATCGACCCGGAGCCGCCCGCGTTCCAGAACTCCAGGGGGCCGAGCTCGACCAGGGCCCGGGCGATCTCGGCGCGGCGTACCTCCAGCTGGGTCACCGAGGCCGACTTGAGGCGCCGGACCACCAGCGACTTGGCGCGCTGGTGCGGCACCTCGTCGGGCACTCCCGCGACCTGGCCCTCGTAGGTCATCACCCCCACCAGGCTGAAGCCCGGGCGGCGCACCACCGTGCGGGCCAGGTCGAGCACCGACCGGGAGTCGTAGAGCGGGGAGCGCTTGGGCCCCAGGTGCTGGCTGCCGATCCGCAGCCCGGCGTCCACGTCGATCGCGATCCGCACCTGCACCGCCTTCGAGGCACGCAGCGAGTCGACGAGGTCCAGGTGGGCCGGGTCGTCGATCATCAGGGTGATCGCGGCCGCCCGGGACGGTGAGGCGATCAGGGCCTCCAGGCCACCGATGTCCACCGTCGGGTAGGCCAGCACGATGTCGTCGCTGACCCCGGTCTCCTCGAGCATCAGCGCCTCGCGCAGCGAGTAGGCCAGCACGCCGGCGAAGCCTGGGGCGGCCAGCGCCCGGGAGATCAGCGCGGGCACCCGCAGCGACTTCGAGGCCACCCGGATGGGGGTGCCGCCGGCCCGGCGGGTCAGGTCGGCGGCGTTCGCGTCGAAGGCGTCCAGGTCCACGACCATCAGGGGGGTGGGCAGGGGCTCCTCGTGGGCGGCCACGGCAGCCTGCAACCGGGACCACAACCGGTTGCGGCCCACGTGGTCGGCGGGCATCAGTTGATCCCGCGCCGGCGCAGGATGGCCTCGATCTCGGCCATGTCGTCGTCGATCACGGGCTCGCCGCGGGCGGGCTTGCCCGGTGGCAGCCCGGCGGAGCCGCCGCTGGACTCCACGGAGGCCGAGCGCCGCGGTCCGGCACGGTCTCGGAGGCGCCCCGAGGCCACGAACAGCAGCGCCGAGGCGCCGGCCAGCACGATGCCGAGCCAGACCCGCGGGCTGAACACCAGATGGGTCGCCCAGTCGGTCACCGAGCCGAGGATCTCGGTGAACATCCGCAACGTCCCGGTCAGCCACGCCGCGGCCGGCAGCAGCGTCACCGCGGCGCCTCGGGTCCCGGCAGCGGCGCCGCGGTGGGTGAACGCCCACCAGGTGTAGCCGCCGCCGAGCAACGTGAGGGTCAGCGTCAGTGCGCCCCAGGTCACCTCATCCACCCGACCAGCGTCCCACACGGACGTCTACAGTTGCCTCCACCATGGTCGACCCCCACCGTTTCGAAGGCGCGCGCATCGAGCCCTCCGCCTTCGCCGACGACACCGGTGCCGCCGACCCGGCCTTGGCGCGGGCGCTCGCGGCGTACGACCGTGGCGAGGGTGGCGAGGGTGGCTACCCGGCCGTGCTGGCCGCGTTGGTCCCGACCCGCCTGCTGGTCCCCGTGGTCGCGGTGCTCGGCGAGGTCGAGTACGACGAGAACGGGCTGGCCCGCGACAAGACCAGCGAGATGGCTGCCGTGCTGATGACCGGCGCCGACGGGCGGATGGCGCTGCTGGCGTTCACCTCCACCGAGACCCTGGCCCGCTGGAACCCCGAGGCCCGCCCGGTGCCGGTCGGCGCCCAGGAGGCCGCGCGCAGCGCGGTGCAGGAGCACGCTGCCGCGCTGGTGGTGGACCTGGCCGGACCGGTGACCTTCGTGCTGGAGGGCGAGGACCTGCAGGCCGTGGCCGCCGGCTGGACCCTGGCCCGGGTCGGGGACCGGCTCGGCTGGCTGCGCCCCGAGTCCTGACGATTCGAGTCCTGGCGATTCGGGCATTGCTGATTCGCTGGGGGGCGGGCCACTCGGCTACCATGTGCAAGTTGACCGATCTGAGCCGACACCCGTCGGAGCCAGATCACCAAGCGGAGGCAAGCACGTCGTCTCCCACCCGCATCGACCGACACAGGTCGTCGGGTCCGGTCAGGGGAAGCTCCTCGCACAGGTGCTTGCCCATGGTGTGTTCCGTCCCGGGGCGCGTCGGACTGGCTTCCGCTTGACACAGCGGAGGCCATCGTTCATTTCGGGGCGATGGTGGCCGTCAAGAGACCACTGGAGGACACATCAGCACTGAGCTGCGTATCAACGACCGGATTCGGGTTCCCGAGGTCCGGCTCGTTGGACCCAACGGCGAGACGGTCGGCATCGTGCCGACCGATCAGGCACTGAAGCTTGCCCAGGAGGCCGACCTCGACCTGGTCGAGATCGCCCCCCAGGGCCGCCCGCCCGTCTGCAAGCTCATGGACTACGGGAAGTTCAAGTACGAGAACGCCCAGAAGGCCCGTGAGGCGCGACGCAACCAGACGAACGTGATCATCAAGGAGATGAAGCTTCGTCCCAAGATCGACCAGCACGACTACGAGACGAAGAAGGGCCATGTGGTCCGTTTCCTGCGCGCTGGCGACAAGGTCAAGATCACCATCATGTTCCGCGGTCGTGAGCAGCACCGCCCCGAGCTCGGGTTCCGGCTGCTGCAGCGGCTCGCCGAGGACGTCACCGAGCTGGGGTTCGTGGAGTCCGCGCCGAAGCAGGATGGGCGAAACATGATCATGGTGCTCGGCCCGCACAAGAAGAAGGCCGACGCCAAGGTCGAGATGAAGGCCGAGAAGGAGTCGCGGGCCGCCGAGCGCGCCGCGGCCGAGGCCGAGGAGCGCGCCGAGCGTGCGCCGCGGCCCGACCACCCGGTCGCGCAGAAGAAGGAGCGCGGCCGCTCGGAGAACCTCGACCCCGAGATCGAGGCCTGAGGGCCGCCCAAGAACGCCAGCCGGTCCGCCGGCTGCCACATGCACCACGAGTAGAGAGAGGCATCCAATGCCGAAGAACAAGAGCCACTCCGGCGCCGGGAAGCGCTTCCGCGTGACCGGCTCGGGGAAGATCCTTCGCGAGAAGGCCGGCAAGCGCCACAACCTCGAGAAGAAGTCGTCCAAGGTCACCCGACGGATGACCGGCACCACCGAGGTCGCCAAGGCCGACGTCCCGCGGGCCAAGAAGATGCTCGGTCTCTGACCGTTCCTCCCACCAGGTCAGAACTGACAAGCAACAAGGAGTAAGAAATGGCACGCGTCAAGCGGGCGGTCAACGCCCAGAAGAAGCGCCGGGTCGTCCTCGAGCGGGCCTCCGGGTACCGGGGTCAGCGCTCGCGCCTCTACCGCAAGGCCAAGGAGCAGGTCACCCACTCTCTGGTCTACAGCTACAACGACCGCCGCAAGAACAAGGGCAACTTCCGCAAGCTGTGGATCCAGCGGATCAACGCCGCGGCCCGCGCCAACGGCATGACCTACAACCGGTTCATCCAGGGCCTGAACCTGGCCGGTGTCGAGGTGGACCGCAAGATCCTGGCCGACCTGGCCGTCAACGACGCCCCGGCGTTCGCGACCCTGGTCGAGACCGCGAAGGCCGCCCTCCCCGAGGACGTCAACGCCCCCAAGGCCTCGGCGACCGCCTGACCAGGCGACGCTGGTGAGTGCTCCTCTGTCGCCGGGTAACCCCCGGGTCAAGGAGGCACGCAAGTTGAGCCGCCGCTCGGTGCGAACCCAGCGGCGGCTCTTCCTTGCCGACGGTCCGAAGGCGGTCGCCTCCGCGCTGACCGTGCCCGGCTGCGTGGTCGAGGTCTTCGCCACGCCCGCGGCGCTGGAGCAGTACGCCGACCTGCTCGCCGCCGCCGACCAGGTGCCGGTCACCGCGGTCGAGGAGCGGGCCATGGCCGGTCTCTCGGACTCCGTCAACCCGGCCGGGCTGGTCGCGGTCTGCCGGTTCCTCGACGTACCCCTGGAGACGGTGTTGGCCCAGGTGGCCGGGGCGCCGTCCGACTCGACCCCGCTGGTGGTGGTCTGCGCCGACGTGCGCGACCCCGGGAACGCGGGCACCGTGATCCGCTCGAGCGACGCGGTCGGCGCCGACGCGGTGGTGCTGGCCGGACAGTCGGTCGACGCCTACAACGCCAAGACCGTGCGCGCCACGGTGGGCAGCCTGTTCCACCTGCCGGTGGTGGTGGGCGGCGATCCCGCCGAGGTGGTGGCGCGGCTGCGGGCCGCGGGGCTGCGGGTGCTCGCCGCCGACGGCGCCGGTGAGGTCGACCTCTTCGCGGCGGACCTCTCGGGACCGACCGCCTGGCTGTTCGGGAACGAGGCCTGGGGTCTGCCCCCGGCGTTGGCCGCGCTGGCCGACAGCCGGGTCCGGATCCCGATCCGGGGCCGGGCCGAGAGCCTGAACCTGTCGACCGCCGCCGCGGTGTGCCTCTACGCGAGCGCTCGCGCGCGGGCGGCGCTCGACTCGCTAGATTCGCCGCTGTGAGCGAACCCGGCCTCGACATCCTGCCCGACGGGGTGGTGGTGGCCGACGCGCAGGGCGTGGTGACCCAGGTCAACCTGGCCGCCCGGGCGATGCTGCCGGTCAAGGAGCCGGTCGGCCGTCCGTTGGGCGAGGTACTGACCCTGCTGGACCACGTGGGCCGGGGCTGGCAGGAGGTCAACCGCCCCTACGAGGGGCTCGGGATCCGCACCGGGATCCCCGAGCAGTCGTGGCTGCTGCCCAACGGCGAGGAGGTGCTGGTGCATGCCAGCATCCACCGAGCCGACCCCGCGGCGCCGGTCGACCGGGTCGTGGTCTGCCTGCGCAGCGGCCGCGGCCGGGCGCGGCTGGACCGGGAGCGCTCCGACCTGGTGGCCACGGTCGCCCACGAGCTGCGCTCTCCGCTGACCGGGGTGAAGGGGTTCGCCCAGGCGCTGCTGAACCGGTGGGACCTGCTCAGCGACGAGCAGCGCAAGCTGATGCTGACCACGGTCAACGCCGACGCGGACCGGCTGGCTCGGCTGATCGCCGAGCTGCTGGACGTGGCCCGGATCGACACCGGCCGCCTCAGCATCTACCCGCGCGAGGCCGACCCGGTGGTGCTGGTCAACCGGGTGCTGGCCTCCGTGCAGGCGGCCACCTCACGCGCGGTGGCGATGGACAGCACGCCCGAGCCGCTGGTGGTCTTCGCCGACCCGGACAAGTTCACCCAGGTGATCACCAACCTGGTCGAGAACGCGGTGCGGCACGGCTCCGGCACCGTGCGGGTGGCCCTGGACGAGCTGCGCGCCGGGGAGTGGCCCGGCGTACGCATCACCGTGGACGACGAGGGCGAGGGCATCCCGGAGGAGATCCGGCGGCGGGTCTTCACCAAGTTCTGGAAGCACGGCAGCAGCAGCGGGTCGGGGCTGGGGATGTACATCGTCGGCGGCCTGACCCGGGCGCACGGCGGCACCGTGACCATCCAGGACGCGCCCGGCGGCGGCGCCCGGGTCATCCTGGACTGGCCCAGCTCAGAGCTGCACTGAGCTATCAGGGCGGCGATCTGCACGAACCCTTCACAGGTTCTCACCGCTTCCCGACCACCGCTGCTCCTAGGGTCGAGACATGGCTGATGGACGGCGTCTGGTGCTGGTGGTCGAGGACGATCGGGTGATCAACGACGCCCTGACCCAACGCCTGCAGGTCGAGGGGTACGACGTGGTGCAGGCCTTCGACGGCCCCAGCGCGGTGGAGCTGGGGCGCACCCGGACCCCCGACGTGGTGCTGCTGGACCTCATGCTGCCGGGGCTGGACGGCCACGAGGTGTGCCGCCGGCTGCAGGCCGAGCGCCCGGTGCCGGTGCTGATGCTCACCGCCCGCGACGAGGAGGCCGACATCCTGGCCGGCCTGGCGGTGGGCGCCGACGACTACCTGGTCAAGCCCTTCCGGATGCGCGAGGTGGTGGCCCGGGTGGCGGCCCTGTCCCGCCGCGTCGAGCGGGCCGCCCAGCTGGCCGCGGCGTCCGAGGGCACGCTGGTCTGCGCCGACCTGGTCGTGGACACCCGGCAGCGGCGCGTCACCGTGGCGGGGGAGCCGGTGCACCTGACCCCCACCGAGTTCGACCTGCTGGTCTGCCTGTGCCGGGAGCCGGGCACCGTGCTGACCCGCGCGCACCTGTTAGAGCAGGTCTGGGACTGGCCCGGGGCCTCGGGCACCCGAACCGTGGACAGCCACGTGAAGGCGCTGCGCCACAAGATCGGCACGGAGCGGGTCCGCACCGTGCACGGGGTGGGCTACGCGCTCCAGGCGCCGGCGGCCCAGCGGGGCGATGGCGATGAGTGAGGCGCCCTCGCGACCGCTGGACGCGGTGACCTCGATCAAGGTCAAGTTGGGCCTGCTGGTGGCCGTCTCGGTGGCCGCCGCGGCGCTGCTGGGCGCGGTGGGATCCGCGGCTGGGGTACCGCCCTGGCTCAGCGTGCCGGTGGCGGTCGCGCTCGCCCTAGGGCTGACCCAGCTGCTGGCCGCCGGGATGATCCAGCCGTTGCGGGAGATGACCCGGGTGGCGCAGCAGATGGCCGGCGGCGACTACTCCGGGCGGGTCCGCACCGCCGCCACCGACGAGGTGGGCCAGCTGGCCCGCGCGTTCAACCAGATGGCCGAGGACCTGGCCCTCGTCGACGCCGAGCGCAGGGAGCTGGTGGCGACCGTCTCGCACGAGCTGCGCACGCCGGTCACCGCGCTGAGCGCCGTACTGGAGAACCTGGTGGACGGCGTGGTCCCCGCCGACTCCGAGTCGCTGGCCGGCGCGCTGGCGCAGGCCGAGCGGCTCGCCGTCCTGGTCCAGGACCTGCTGGACCTGTCTCGCCTCGAGGCCGGGGTCACCCGGCTGGACGCCGTCGAGGTGGGGGTGGGGGCGTTGGTGGCCGAGTGCGCCGCGGAGGTGCGGGCCGCCGGTCGGACGGCGGTCGTCGACGTGCGGATCGACGAGGACCTCGTGGTGCGCGCCGACCCGGCCCGGCTGCGCCAGCTGTTGACCAACGTGCTGGACAACGCGGCCAGGCACAGCCCCGACGGCGCGCCCGTGCAGGTGCTCGGCGGTCGCGAGGGTGCGTCGTGGTGGCTGACGGTCTCGGACTCGGGACCGGGGGTCGACCCGGGCGACCGGGAGCGGGTCTTCGACCGGTTCGGCACCGACGCCGAGGGCGGCGGAACCGGCCTGGGCCTGGCTGTGGCGAGGTGGGTCGCGCAGCTGCACGGCGGGAACCTGCGCTTCGTCGACCCGGAGTCGGGTCGAGGCGGGGCGCGCCTCCGGCTGACCCTGCCGCTCGTCGTCCCCGAGCCGCAGGCCGTCCCCGAGCCGGTGGCGACCGCCGCGCCCGTGCCCGTGCCCGTGCCCGCTGCGCCCCTTCCCATGCCCGTGCCGGATGCGTCCGCAGCGCCCGCGCCCGCCGCGCCTGTACCGGCAGGGAACGGCTCGCTGGACCACCTGTTCGGCAGCTTCTGGCCCGAGACCGGGCTGGCCTCGGGCCGGCCGGTGGTGCTCGCCTCCGCCGGGGTCGGCGTGGTCGCTAGCACGATCCTGGCCTTCTCCTGGCCGGGCCTGTCCTTCTCGCTGGTGCTGCTGCTGGCCGGCGGCGTGGCGTTCGCGACGGCGAAGCACCGACGCCGGTGGTTCACCCTGGTGTGCAGCGCCCTGTCGGCGCTGCTGGTGCTGCCGCTGGTGCTGCTCGACGCCTTCTGGATCAGCGCCCTGTGCGCCCTGGCCGCGGCCCTGGTCTTCCTGGTCGGCGTGGTCTCGGCGCGCACCGTGCCGGGCTTCGTCCTGGCCTGGATCGGCTGGCCGCTGTCCAGCCTGCGCGGGCTGCCGTGGTTCGGCCGGAGCCTGACCACGGGTCGCGGGGGGCGACGCGCGCTGGCCATCGTGCGCACCGTCGTGCTCTCGCTGCTGGGCGTGCTGATCTTCGGCTCGCTGTTCGCCTCGGCCGACGAGCTCTTCGCCTCCTGGGTGGACGCGATCCTGCCCACCTTCTCGCTGGGCGAGAGCGTGGTGCGGGCGTTCGTCGCCGTCGGGGTCTTCGGCCTGACCCTGGCCGGGGCCTACCTGGCCCTGAACCCACCGCGGGTCCCCGACGGCAAAGGCGCCTGGCTGCCGCCCCTGGCCAACCGGTTCGAGTGGCTGGCGCCGGTGCTGCTGATCGACGCGGTGTTCGCGGTGTTCCTGGCCGCCCAGGCGACCGTGGTCTTCGGCGGGCACGAGTACCTGGAGCGGACCACCGGGATCACCTACGCCGACTACGTGCACGAGGGGTTCGGCCAGCTCACCGTGGCCACGATGCTGACGCTGTTCGTGGTCTGGGCCGCCGCCCGCCGGGCCGGCGATACGCCGGCCGACCGGTGGTGGCTGCGGCTCTCGGTGGGCCTGCTGTGCGGCTTCACCCTGGTGGTGGTCGCCTCCGCGCTCTACCGGATGCACGTCTACCAACAGGCCTACGGGTTCACCCGGCTGCGCCTGCTGGTCGACGTCTTCGAGGGGTGGCTCGGGCTGCTGGTGCTGATGGTGATCGTGGCCGGGCTCGGCGCGGGCGGCCGGTGGCTGGCCCGCGCCGGGGTGATCAGCGGGGCGGTCGCCCTGCTGGCGCTGGCCGCGATCAACCCCGACGCCTGGATCGCGGAGCGGAACCTGCAGCGCTACGCCGACAGCGGCCGGCTCGACGCGTCGTACCTGCGCAGCCTGTCGGCCGACGCGGTGCCCGAGATCGTCTCGACCCTGCCCGAGGGCGCCGCCTGCCTGGTGCCCGAGCCCTCGGAGGCCCCCGAGGGCGTGTGGTCCTGGAACCTGGGGCGGGCGCGGGCGGAGCGAGCCAGGGAGGGGCTGGCGACTGCCGAGCCGGGCAGCTGCCAGCAGTGGTGGGCGCTGGACCGGGGCCGATCCGAGCGGTGACCGGGCTTGCCGGTTCGCGGGTGCGGGTCGGCACTTCTTAGACTGACCCCCGGCCCGCCCGTCCGCGGCGCTCTCATCCCAGCCCCGGAAGGCAGACATGTCGGGACCCAACTCCGAGTACGACCCCGTCGAGGTGACACCGCTGCGTGCCGACGAGGTCGACGGCATGCGCGAGGCCGCGCTGGCCGCCATCGCCGGGGCCGAGGACCTGGAGCAGCTCAAGCAGGTGCGGCTGGAGCACGCGGGCGACCGGTCGCCGCTGGCCCTGGCCAACCGGGAGATCGGGGCGCTCCCGCCGCAGGCGCGCAAGGAGGCGGGCCAGCGGGTGGGCCAGGCCCGGGCCGCGGTCAACGCGGCGCTGGCCGAGCGCCAGGCGGTGCTCGCGGTCGAGCACGAGGAGCGGATGCTGGTCACCGAGACCGTCGACGTCACGCTGCCCACCGACCGCCGCCGGCGCGGCAGCCGACACCCGATCACCCTGCAGTCCGAGCTGATCGCCGACATCTTCGTGGCGATGGGCTGGGAGATCGCCGAGGGCCCGGTGGTGGAGGCGGAGTGGCTGAACTTCGACGCGCTCAACCTCGGCCCCGACCACCCGGCGCGCACCCTGCAGGACACCTTCTGGGCCGAGCCGGTCGACCACCACGTGGTGCTGCGGACCCAGACCTCACCGGTCCAGGCCCGCACGATGCTGGCCGGCGAGCCGCCGATCTACGTGGCCTGCCCGGGCCGGGTCTTCCGCACCGACGAGTACGACGCGACGCACTCGCCGATGTTCCACCAGGTCGAGGGGCTGGTGGTCGACGAGGGCATCACCATGGCCCACCTCAAGGGCTCCCTGGACCACCTGGCCGAGCGGCTGTTCGGGGCCGGGATCGACACCCGGTTCCGCCCGTCGTACTTCCCCTTCACCGAGCCGTCGGCCGAGGTCGACGTGCGCTGCTTCGTGTGCCGGGGCAGCGGCCGCGCCGATGACGGCGCGACCACCTGCCGCACCTGCCGCGGCGAGGGCTGGATCGAGTGGGGTGGCTGCGGCGTGGTCAACCCGCGCGTGCTCGTCTCGTGCGGGGTGGACCCGGAGCGCTACACCGGGTTCGCGTTCGGCATGGGCATCGACCGCAGCTTCATGTTCCGTCACTCCCTGGAGGACCTGCGCCCGCTCTTCGAGGGCGACGTGCGCTTCTCCGCCGCGTTCGGCACCGAGATCTGAGAGGCACCACCAGTGAAGGCACCCCTGTCCTGGATCAAGGAGTACGTCGACGTCCCGGCTGCCGTCTCCACCGAGGAGTTGACCCATCGGCTCACGCTGACCGGTCTCAAGCTGGAGGGCCTGCACAGCCCCGGTGCCGAGATCACCGGCCCCCTGGTGGTGGGCCGGGTGCTCACCATGGCCGCGGAGCCGCAGAAGAACGGCAAGACCATCAACTGGTGCACCGTCGACGTCGGGCCCGAGCTGAACGCCGTCCACGGTGACGTCGACCAGAGCCATGAGCAGGGCGTCGGCATCGTCTGCGGAGCCCACAACTTCGCGCCCGGCGACCTGGTCGTGGTGGTGCTGCCCGGCGCGTTCCTGCCGGCCCTGGGCTTCGAGATCGGCGCCCGCAAGACCTACGGCCACGTCTCCACCGGGATGATCTGCTCGGCCCGCGAGCTGGGGCTGGGGGAGGACCACGATGGCATCATCGTGCTGCCCGCGCACGCCGGTCACCCCGGACAGGACGCCCGTCAGGTGCTGGGTCTGGACGAGGAGATCATCGAGTTCGAGATCAACCCCGACCGCGCCTACGCGCTGTCGCTGCGCGGCATCGCCCGCGAGGTGGCGATCACCGTGCCCGGCGCCGGCGAGCTGCGCGACCCCGCGCTGCGCGAGACCCCGGCGGCCAACGCCGAGGGCTACCCGGTGTTCCTCGATGACCAGGTCGGCTGCCCGGTCTTCGTGGCCCGCACGGTCACCGGCTTCGACCCCACCGCCGAGAGCCCCGACTTCATGGTGCAGCGGCTGCAGGCGGCGGGGATGCGCTCGATCTCCCTGGCCGTGGACGTCACCAACTACGTGATGCTCGAGATCGGTCGCCCGATCCACGGCTACGACCTGGCCAAGCTGCAGGGTCCGATCCGGGTCCGGCGGGCGGTCGCCGGCGAGCGGATGACCACCCTGGACGGAGCGGAGCGCGAGCTCTCGACCGAGGATCTGGTGGTGACCGACGACTCCGGCATCATCGGCCTGGGCGGGGTCATGGGCGGCGAGACCACCGAGATGTCGGAAACGACCACCGACATCCTGGTCGAGTCCGCGCACTGGGAGGCGGTGTCGATGTTCCGCACCGGCAAGCGGCACAGGATCTCCTCGGAGGCGGGCAAGCGCAACGAGCGCGGCGTGGACCCGACCATCTGCGAGGCGGCGGCCGACCGGGTGGTGGAGCTGCTGATCGCCCACGGCGGGGGCACCGCCGGGGCCGGGGTGACCGTGGTGGGCCAGCCGCCGGTCGCCGCCCCCATCGCCATGGAGGTCACGCTGCCGGCCCGGATCTCCGGCCTGGCGATCAGCGCCGACGAGGTGGTCGCGGACCTGGCCGCTGTCGGCTGCGCGGTGAGCCTGGACGGCGACCGGGTCACCGCCGTACCGCCGCCGTGGCGCTCGGACCTGACCGACCCGCACGACCTGGTCGAGGAGGTGGTGCGGCTGCGTGGGTACGACGAGATCCCCTCGGTGCTGCCGCCGGCCCCCGGCGGCCGGGGCCTGACCCGTACCCAGGTGCTGCGCCGCCGCGTGGGCCGCACCCTGGCCGGCGAGGGCTGGGTCGAGGTGGTGAACTTCCCGTTCGTCGGGGCCGCCGACCTGGACGCGCTGGGGCTGCCCGGCGACGACCCGCGCCGCGACCTGCTGCGGCTGTCCAACCCGCTCAGCAGCGAGGCGCCGGCCATGACCACCACGCTGCTGCCGGCGCTGCTGCGCACCGCGGGTCGCAACGTGGGCCTGGGGTCGACCTCGGTGGCGGTCTTCGAGACGGCCACCGTGACCGTGCCCCGGGGCAGCGGACCGGCGCCCATCCTGCCGGTGGATCGCCGCCCCGACGACGCCGAGTTCGCCGAGCTCACCAAGGCGCTGCCCGAGCAGCCGCTGCACCTGGCCCTGGTGGCCACCGGTGACCAGGTGCCCGCCGGCTGGTGGGGCGCGGGGCGCCCCGTGGACTGGGCGGACGCCGTGCAGGCGGTGCGGGCGGTCGCCGACGCGCTGGGCCTGGTCCTGGAGGCATCGGCCGCCTCGGTGCCGCCGTGGCACCCGGGTCGCTGCGCGGAGCTGACGGTCGGCACCGAGGTGGTCGGGCACGCCGGCGAGCTGCACCCGCGGGTGTGCGAGGCCTTCGGTCTGCCTCCTCGGTCCGTCGCGGCCGAGGTGGACCTCGACGTGCTGCTCACGCACGCGGTGCACCTGCGGCCGGCGCCCACCTTCTCCGGCTACCCGGTCGCGAAGGAGGACGTCGCGCTGGTCGTGGACGCCGCGGTGCCCGCCGCCGAGGTGGAGGCGGCGCTGCGCGAGGGCGCGGGGGAGCTGTTGGAGTCGATCCGGC